>Ga0172370_10003778_pt1 | contig 20749 bp, 12 predicted proteins | sample LakKiv5m_FD_114538 | JGI IMG/M metagenome (GOLD analysis project Ga0172370, IMG submission 114538) | Freshwater microbial communities from Kabuno Bay, South-Kivu, Congo - kab_022012_11.5m | ecosystem: Environmental > Aquatic > Freshwater > Lake | place: Democratic Republic of the Congo...
CGCGTCCAGCTCGACGGCAACTACCTGGCGGCCGAACGGCCCACCACGGTCAAGGCCGGGCCGCACACGGTCACGGTCGAGGCCACCGGCTACGAGAAGGTGGTGTACGACGTGGTGTTGAAGGCCGAGACCCGCACGCCCGTGAAGCTCGAGCTCGTCTCGTTCGAGCAGATCGCCCGGCAGCAGGCCCGCGCGCTGCCCCTGTACCCCCTCTACGTGGGGGGCGGAACGGTCGTGGCCGGCGTGGTCACCGGCCTCACGCTGCAGGTGCTGGCGTCCAAGGAGCGCGACCGCATCCTGGGCGGGCGCACCAACCTCAACGGCGTCATCACCGAGTTCACGCAGATCGAGGCCCAGGCGGCCGAGGACCGCGCGCAGCGGTACATGATCGGCGCCTGGGTGGGCTACGGGCTGGCCGCCGCGGCCGCCGCCTTCGAGATCACCTGGACGGTGCTGTACGTCGAATCGCGGCCCCGGGGCAAGGAGGCCGCCGCGCTGCCCGTCACCATCGGCGCCGGGCCCGGCGTCCTCACCATCAGCGGGGGGTTCTGATGCAGAGCCGCCTGACCCTGCTCCTGGTCTCGCTGACCCTGGCCGCCTGTACGTCGCCCATCGACCTCGACCGCTCCCGGTTCTACTGCGTCGACGACAGCTACTGCCTGTCGGGCTGGCGCTGCGACACCGAGCACAACGCGTGCGTACGCGCCGACCTGCTGCCCGACACCGACGTCCACGACGCCGGCGACGACACGCCCCTCGAGCTGCCCGACTGGGGCGACCAGGCCGAGCCCGGCGAGGTCGAGGGTGCCGACGTGCCGGCCGACGAGGTCTCGACCGAGCTCCCGGGGTGCGTGGCGTCGGCGTGCGACGACGGCAACCCGTGCACGCAGGACTTCTGCAACGACCAGGGCGAGTGCGATCACGAGCCGATCTTCGGCAACTGCAGCGACGGCGACGCCTGCACGGTCAACGACCACTGCGAGGCCGGTGCGTGCAAGGGCGCGCGGCTCAGCGAAGAGCTGTACTGCGACGGGCAGGACGAAGACTGCGACGGCCAGACCGACGAGGTCTGCCCCTGCTTCGACGGCGACGGCGACACCTACCCGTCGACCGACGACTGCGAGGGGCTGCCCCGGGACTGTGACGACGGCAACGCCGACATCCGGCCCGGGGGCGTCGAGGTGTGCGGCAACGGCGTCGACGATGATTGTGACGGCGCCGACCGCTTCTGCGGGCCGCGCACGGGCATGAACCTGGTCGGGAGCGGCGCCTACCTCATCGACGCCTACGAGGCCAGCGCCTGCCCCACGAACGCGGCGGCGGCGTGCTCGCTGGCGCTGGTCTTCCCGTGGCGCGACCTGTCGTGGGACGAAGCCCAGAAGGCCTGCCGGGCCGGCGGCAAGCACCTGTGCTCGCGCGACGAGTGGCAACTGGCGTGCGGCGGCAGCCAGGGGCTGAAGTTCCCCTATGGCGGCGAGTACGACCAGGCCGTGTGCAACACGCAGGCGGCGAACGGTATCGTCGAGACCGGCTCGTTCGCGAGCTGCCTGAACAGCGAGTCCGGCGCGTTCGACATGGTCGGCAACGTGGCCGAGTGGGTCGGCCAGTCGGCCGACGACACGCTGGTGGCCGGCGGCGAGGTGTACCTGGGCAAGGTCGCCACCTGCACCTACGCCGTGCAGCCCGACAACCCCAAGCGGCCGTGGATCGGCTTCCGGTGCTGCCTGGCGTGGGACGACGACAACGACGGCGACGGGTCCATCGCGGCGCTCGACTGCGACGACGGCGACGCCTCCCGCTACCCGGGCAAGACCGAGGTCTGCAACACCAAGGACGACGACTGCGACGGGCAGACCGACGAGGGCTTCGACCAGGACGACGACGGCTGGCCGAGCTGCACCGACTGCGACGACACGCGGCCCGCCATCCACCCCGGCCAGGACGAGGTGTGCAACGGCATCGACGAGGACTGCAACGGCAAGACCGACGACGGCTTCCCCGACGTCGACAACGACAAGCACGGCGACGGCTGCGGCGACTGCAACGACGCCGACCCCAAGGTCTACCAGGGCGCCGCCGAGGTGTGCGACGGCAAGGACAACGACTGCGACGGCACCACCGACGAGGGCTTCACGACCGTCGACCAGGACGGCGACGGCTGGAACGACTGCGGCGACTGCGACGACACCGTGGACACGACCTACCCCGGAGCCCCCGAGACGTGCAACTGCGTCGACGACGACTGCGACGGCGCCACCGACGAGCCCTTCGACGCCGACGGCGATGGCTTCGGCGGCGGTCCCGACTGCGAGGCGCTCGCCCTCCGCGGCCTTGGCGAAGGAGGGTGCGCCGACTGCGACGACGCCGACGCCGGCAGCTTCCCGGGCGCGCCCGAGCCCTGCGACGGCAAGGACAACGACTGCGACGGCGACACCGACGAGGGGTACGCGTTGCTGCACCAGCCCTGCGACGGCCCCGACGCCGACAAGTGCAAGCGCGGCGAGTTCGTCTGCAACGCCGCCAAGAACGGCGTGGTGTGCGGCACCGAGACCGCCGAGAACCTGCAGGAGCGCTGCAACGGACAGGATGACGACTGCAACGGCTTCACCGACGAAGCCTTCACGCTGCTCGGCAAGGCGTGCGACGGCCTCGACGACGACGCGTGCACGAACGGCGCGTGGGTCTGCAACGAGGACGGCGACGACGTGGAGTGCGCCGAGGCCCCGGGCACGGGCCGCGTCGAGACCTGCAACCATGCCGACGACGACTGCGACGGCACCACCGACGAGCTCTGGACCGACCTGGGGCAAGCGTGCGACGGGCCCGATCCCGACCTGTGCACCGACGGCATGCGCGTATGTGCGGGCGACCACGCCAGCACCACCTGCAGCGAGGCGGGCGTCGGCCGCGTCGAGTCGTGCAACGGCCAGGACGACACCTGCGACGGCTTCACCGACGAGGGCTTCGCCGATCTCGACCTCGACGGCGTCGCCGACTGCGTCGACCCCGACGCCGACGCCGACGGCGTCCTCGACGACGGTGACGGCGACGGCACGCCGGGCGACCACCCGTGCACCGACGGCGCCACCGAGGCGTGCGACGACAATTGCCGGCTCGAGGCCAACGCGGACCAGGCCGACCTGAACGCGAACGGCGTGGGCGACGTATGCGAGGCCGACGGCGACGACGACGGCGATCCCGACTTCAGCGACTGCCGCCCCGCCGATCCGTTCGTGCACCACGGGGCCGACGAGGGCTGCCTCGACGGCGTCGACAACGACTGCGACGGGCTAACCGACTGCCTCGACCCGGCCTGCGCGGCGCTCCCCTCCTGCACCGAGATGGCGTGCGGCAACGGCCAGGACGACGACGGCGACGGGCTCACCGACTGCCGCGACCCGAACTGCGACGGGGTGGGCGTCTGCTTCGAGGCCGACTGCACCAACGGCCTGGACGACGAGGACGACGGCCGCGTCGACTGCGGCGACCCCGACTGCGCCGACCAGGCGTGCTCCGATCAGACCGTGTGCACGACCGACGACCGCTGCGTGCCCGACCCGGCCGGGACCGAGGGCGCGCTAGCGTGCGTGGGCACGCCGGTGGCCTGCTCCGACCCCGACCCGTGCACCGACGACCTGTGCGACCCGGAGCTCGGCTGCACCTACCCGCCGAAGACCTGCGCCGACGGCCTGGCGTGCACCATCGACAGCTGCGAAGCCGGCTCCGGCGCCTGCCTGCACGAGCCCGTCGACTGCGACGACGGCCTGAAGTGCACCATCGACGCCTGCGACCCGACCACGGGCACCTGCCTGAACACGCCCGTCGCGTGCGCCGACGCCACCGCCTGCACCGACGACGCGTGCAACCCTGACACCGGGCTCTGCGAGCACGTCCCGACCGACTGCGACGACCTCGACGAGTGCACCGTCGACACGTGCAGCGCCTCGACCGGCTGCAAGCACACGCCGCGCACGTGCAACGACTTCAACCAGTGCACGGTCGACACGTGCGACCCGCTGCTCCCGGGGGGATGCGTCTTCACGCAAAAGAGCTGCAACGACACCAACGCCTGCACCACCGACGCGTGCCAACTGGCCACGGGCGAGTGCAAGAACACTCCCATCAGCTGCAACGACTCGAACGCGTGCACCGACGACAACTGCGACGCGGGCACGGGGTGCGTGTGGACGCCCCGCACGTGCGCCGACATCGACCCCTGCACCGAAGACGGCTGCTCGCCCATCTCGGGCTGCACCTTCACGCTGAAGGACTGCGACGACGGCGAGCCGACGACCGTCGACAGCTGCAATCCGGTCACCGGGGACTGCGAGCACCTCTGACGAACGGACCTGGACGTGGGGGCGGAAAGGCGAGGCCCCTTCGGGCGCAGCGAGCGGCGTAGCGGTTTCGGGCGCAGTGAGCAGCGCCCCTACCTCGGGACGGAGTACGTGCCGGGCTCGCGGGTGCGGTAGTTCTGGTCGACGTAGTCGAGCAGGTCCATCACGCCGTCTTCGTAGCGCATGTAGGTCGAGGCGGAGGGGTTGCCCCAGCGGTCGACCATCTGGTTGGCGTAGAAGTTGCCCTTGTTGCACTCCTCGTCGAGGTCGTTGCCGGGCACGATCTCGACGGCGCACGACGCGTGCGGGCCCTGGCAGGCCGGATCGACGCAGTTCCACTCGTTGTCGATCTTGCGGCAGCCGCACAGGCGCTCGCCCGTCGACAGGCGCCGCTTGCAGCACTGGCCGTCGGGGGCCACCAGGATGAAGCGCGGCAGCTTGGCCTGCGCCATGAACAGGCTGGTCAGGATGGCCGTGTACGACGTGCTCTCGATGTCCATGCCATGGCCGGTGAGGAACACGACCACCGGGTAGCGCAGGTCGGCGTTCTCGGCGTCGTCGTAGCCCGGGGGCAGCGTGACGTTGAACCAGCGGCGGTTCTGGAGGCCGGGCGAGTAGAACGTGGTCAGGGTGTTGCTGCCTTGCAGCACGGACTGCTTCTTGACGATGGGCTCTGGCCACCGCCACGAGGCGATGGCGTAGCCCACGATGCCGCGGTTCACAATCTGGCAGCCGTCGCCGATGTGCTTGCCGTCGCCGGCCTCGAGCATCTCGGGCGTCGCGTTCGGATCGCCGTACTTGAGGAGCACGTTGCGGCCGATGCCCCTGGCGCTCCAGTCGAAGGTGCCCAGGTAGTCCATGACGCCGCCGCAGGTGGTGTTCGGCATGAGCGTGCCCGGACGGCCCGCGAAGTCCTCGTAGGTCTTGAGCTCGTTGCCGCGCTCGACGAAGGGCACCAGCAGGTGCAGGTTGCTGGTCAGGTGGCTGAGCGGGTCGCGGATGCCGCCGTCGAACTCCCAGTCGACGGCCTGGATCCGGTCGAGGGGCGCGTCCTCGAAGAACGTGTGCAGATCCTTGGAGACCGCGTCGGTGAAGTGCGGGTTGTAGTCGAACTCCCCGTTGCCTTCGCCGAAGTCGGCTTGGCCGACCACCTCCTTGGCCACGCCGTCGAGCCCCAGGTCCTCGAAGGGCTCGCCCTCCTCCCACTGGTGGTCGCGCTCGGTGCCGTGGGGGTTCTGGAGCAGATCGAAGTCGTCGCCGTTGGCGTCGACCCCGTCGCCGTGGGGGATGGCGTCGGCGAAGCAGCCTCCCGCGCCGTCTTCGCGCTCGTTGGGGCAACCGTCGGCGCCCACGTCCTCCCAGCGCTCGTTGGCGTTCACGACGATGGGCTCGGCGTAGTCGCGGCGGCCGTTGCCGTTGTAGTCGACCGCCAGGACGAACGAGAGGGGCCGGTCGTGGGGGAAGGCGGGATCGTACGACGCGGCGAGCTTCAGGTAGTCGGGGTTGTCCTCGCCGCACTTCGTGGGGTCTCCGTCCTTGCAACCGACGGGGTTCTCGCCGTCGCAGACCGTGACCAGGTCGTAGGTGCCCTCGGGGTTGTATTCCTTGTTGAAGTTGTAGGGCTTGCCCACGTGCAGCGGGCTCGCGCACTTGTCGTGGTCGGAGGTGTTCTGGTGCCACTCGAGGGGCACGCCGGGGGGCAGCAGCGGGTTGTCGGGGTTGTAGGAGAAGAAGTTGCCGTAGAGCAGCATGAAGCCCTCGAACACGTCGAGGTAGAAGCCGCGCGTGAACTCGGTGGGGCCGAAGTCGTAGTAGAAGTCGTTGAAATCCCAGTCGAACTCGTAGGGCTCGCTGGCCTTCACCGGGCCGCAGAAGCCGGGGGTGTCCATCTCGTCGACGGTGTCGAGGTTCGCGAGGATCTGCTCCATGGGGCAGAACCCGCCGAAGGCGCGGTCGCGGACCAGCCCGCCCAGGTAGCGGTAGTCGAGGTAGCCGCCCTGCCCGCCCGCGATGTCGAAGGCACCCGGGTGGCGCGCCGCGATGAGCGTGGCGTTGGCGCCCATGGACAGTCCGAAGATGGCGCGGAAGGCGAAGCGCCGATCGACCATCTCGACGGGCACGTCCGCCGTGTCGATCGCGTCGGCGGGCACGGCATCGAGGGCCTCGGCGGGCACGACGTCGACGGCCTCGCCGCCCGGATCGGCCGGCGTGTCGAGGGCCGCGTCAGGGGTGACGTCGGCGGCGTCGGAGCCGCCACCGCACGCGGACAGGAGCGCGACGAGCGCCAGGAGCGGGAGCCACGACGGACCACGCATCACCGTACCTCCGTTGCGACCGGCCGAGCGGCCGGGGGGTCGATCCGAACGACGTCCACGGTACCGAAGGTTGCCTCGACGCGCCAGTCCCGACAGGGCGGACGATCGTGCCAGAAGAAGGCGCGCAGGATCTCGGAGCCGTCGACCACGGTCTTGAGGCCGAGCTCGCGCATGTAGGCGCAGATCCGACGCTCGTGGATGGCGCGGTAGGCGTCGCCGTTCACCACGCCGTCGAGGTTCACGATCGGCTGCCCTGGGTGGAAGTACGAGAGGGTGCCCGACTGGAAGGCGCCGACGGGCTCGGCGAAGTCGTACTGCCCGAGCAGGCGGAAGTACTGCCCGTGCCGATCGTCGACGATCACGCCCCGCGCCTGGGCGCCGACGTTCACGGCGAACACGCCCGCCAGCACGACGCCGGCCACGCGCACCCCGCGGGCCGAGCCGATGGCGGCGACCAGCCGGAAGGCGACCGGGATCCCGAGGGGCAGCAGCACGTAGAGGTAGCGGTAGAAGTAGTAGTCGCCCTGGATGACGGCCACGTACGCCAGCAGCATGAGCACGAGGTAGAGCACGATGGGGGCGGTCTGGGCCAGCAGCGCGCGCAGGTCGTCCCTGCGGCGCGCCACGAGCAGGCCGAGCGCCGCGAGCAGCGGCAGCCCGACGACGAGCAGCCCGAGCCCGGCCGACTGGCGCGTGACGAACCAGTCGCGGAGCGCGGGGTGGCCGAACGCGCCGCCCAGCGCCTTCCAGTCGGGCAGGAAGGGTGAATCGAGCAGCGCCGCCAGGGCCACGCGCGCGTTCTCGAGCATGGGCGAGGTCCAGTCGGCGGGGTAGAGCACCTCGGAGAACTGGCGCACGGCCTTGCCCGACGTGGGGAAGAGCTCGCCCGTGGTGGCGTGGGAGAGCAGGAACCACGGCGCGAAGAGCAGCGCCGAGACGACCGCGGGCACGCTGGCACGCGCCAGGCGCTGCCGCCACGATCCGGGGGCGCCGCCGACCGCCAGGTCGAGCCCCAGCGGGAGCGCGAGCAAGACGACGTCCATGCGTGCCCAGAAGCCGAAGCCGAGCAGCACGCCCAGGCTGACCAGGTCGCGCCCCACGGGCGGGCGGCGCGGATCCCCGGTGCGCTCGAGGTGGAAGACGACGGTGGACGTGACGGCCAGCGCCGCCAGCGAGGTCTCGAGGCCGTTGACGCCGGCGCGGGCGGCGTAGGGCCACAGGCTCCAGGCGGCAGCGGCGAGGGTCGCCGCGCGGGGCCGCCCGGGCACGAGGCGCGCGGTCATGCGAGCGATGGGGATGGCCACCAGCGCGTTCACCAGGGCCAGGAACACCTGCACGGCATAGACGGGCGCCACGTGGTCGTCACCGAACAGCCCGCCCACGACGTAGAACGGCACCGCCAGGAAGACGAAGAGCGGCTGGTAGCCGTTCGTGGCGTGCACGCCGTCGGCGGTGAGCCCGAGCCCGTACAGCAGGTTGCGGGCGATGCCGAGCGAGTAGAAGCTGTCGTCGAGCAGGATGGTCTTCGCGTCGACCAGGGTGGGCAGATCGAAGGGCAGCACGATGGCCAACCGCACGGCGACACCGAGCAGGACGAGCAGGGCCAGGGTTCGTGCGGAAGGCATCTGTCACCGGCTGCCACTTCCGGGCTAGTATAGTCAGGCAACAGCGCCGGGGAAGAACGGAAGGAGCGTACCATGCGAGTGGTGGTCACGGGCGCCAATGGTTTCCTGGGCACGCACGCCGTGAAGCGCCTCGCCGAGCGCGGGCATCGCGTACGGGGCTTCCTGCTGACGGGGACGACCCCGGGGGCCGCCGCGCCCTGGCTCGACGACGTGGTCGAGGGCGACGTTCGGGAGCCCGCCGACGCCGCCCGGGCGGTGGCCGGGTGCGACGCCCTGGTACACCTGGCCGCCTGGGTGGCCGATACGGGCGATCCCGCGCGCTTCTACGACGTGAACGTGAAGGGCACGCGCATCCTGCTCGAAGCGAGCGAAGCGGCCGGGCTCCGGCGCTTCGTCTTCACGTCGAGCCTCACGGTGCACGGCTTCCGCGACTTCCTCGACGCGACCGAGGACGAGCCCTACGACTTCGCCGGCGTGAACGCCTATGCACGCTCGAAGATCGCCTGCGAGCGCCTGCTCTTCCACGCCCACGCCCGCGGCCGCATCGAGGCGGCGGTGGTGCGCCCCGCGTTCTTCCCGTACGGCGAGCACGATCGCCTGAGCCTGCCCGGGTTGCTCGGCTTGTTGCGAGGCCGCGTCGTGCCGCTGCCGGGTGGGTGCGACCCCTGGATGGGCACCGTGCACGGCGACAACCTGGGCGAAGGGCTGGCGTTGGCCGCAGAGCACACCGCCGCCGCGGGCCAGGCCTTCGTGATCGGCGACGACGGCGGGCTGCGGTTCACCGAGCTGTACCGCGCGCTGGCCCGCGAGGCCGGCCTGGCCGCCCCGCGCTTCGTGAACCTGCCGCTGCCGCTGGCCCGCGGCGCGGCCGCGCTGGTCGAGGGCGCGTGGGCCGTGCTGCCCCTGCCGGGCCTCGCGCCGCTGTCGCGCTACCGCCTCGACGTGGCGACCCATTCGACGCACTTCTCGACCGAGAAGGCGCGGCGCGTCCTGGGCTACCGGCCGCTGGTGACCCGCGAGGAGGGGCTGGCGCGCGCGGTGCGCGGGGTGCTGGCGCGGGAGAGTGCCCGGTCCGCTTGACGCTTGACCCCACCCCACCCTGGGGTATCCTTGGCGCCGTTTGGCACCCTCGAGGACAGCCCATGACGCGCTGGATGACGCTCGCTTCGCTGCTGATCGCGCTGGCCCTGGCCGGCTGCAAGAAGGAAGAGCCCGCCTCCGCCGAAGCTACGGCGGGCAAGCCCAAGGCCGAGGCTCCGCAGGCCGAGGCTTCGAAGGTCGAGGCGCCCAAGCCCGCCGAGGCCGCGCCCGCACAACCCGCCGAGGCCGCCAAGCCCGCCGAGGCGCCCGCCGCCGCGGCCGTGCCCTCCGAAGAGCTGAAGACCAAGCTGTCGGCGGCCTACGCCGACATCTACTGCGCCCAGATCGCGGGGAAACCCGAGGCCGTGCTCGACGCCTACAAGCGCCACGGCTACGAGAACGTCGAGGACTGGAGCCGCGCCTGGCGCACGGCCGCCAAGGACGTCGACTGGGTCAAGGCCGTCATGACCGACGCCAAGAACGCCTGCCCGAAGTAGGGGCGCCGCTTGCTGCGCCCCTTCGCATGAAGCCCCGCCTCGCCATCCCGCTCGGCACGCTCGAGGGCATCGGCCCCGAGGTGATTTCGCGCGCGCTCGCGCGCCTGGCCGACCAAGGCGACGACCTGGCCGACGTGGTCGTGCTGGGGCCCCGCGGGGTGCTCGAGGCCGTCCACGAGCGCCTGGGGCCGGGCACGCTCGACCCGCGCGTGCTGCGCGACGGCGACATCGCCGTGCTGCAGCAACCCTTCGCGGGGCCGATGCTCTTGGACCCGGCGCCCCAGCTTCGACCCTGGGCGCCACCCGCCGAGCCCGGCTTCGTGCCGGCCACGGCGCGCACGTCGCTGCGCTGCCTCGAGATGGCCATCCGCCTGGCCCTGCGCCGCGACGTGGCCGCGCTGGTGACCGGACCCATCGACAAGCGCCTGTTCGCGGCCAACGGGTTGTCGTTCCCGGGCCAGACCGAGCTGTTGGCCACCCGGGCGGGCGTCGCCGACGTGCTGATGGTGCTGTCGGGGCCGCGCCTCACGACGGGCGTGCTCACCACGCACCTCCCGCTGGCCGAGGTGCCCCGCGCCGTGACGGCCGCGCGCATCCTGGCCGGTGGGCGCCTGCTGGCCCGCTTCACGGCCGCCAACACGGGGCTCGCCCGACCGCGGCTGGCCGTGGCGGGCCTGAACCCGCACCTGGGCGACGACGGCCTGGCGGGCGACGACGACGAGCGCGTGGTGCGGCCGGCCGTCCAGGCCCTCCAAGCCGAGGGCGTCGACGTCACCGGCCCCATCTCGGCCGACTCGGTCTTCCTCCTGGCGGTCGAGGGGCGCTTCGACGCGGTGCTCGGCCTGTACCACGACCAGGCCTTGATCCCCGTGAAGCTGCTCGACGTCGATCGCACGGTGAACGTGACGGTGGGGCTGCCGTTCTGGCGCACGTCGCCCGACCACGGCACGGCCTACGACAAGGCCTGGAAGAGCGGCCCCGACCGCGCCGTCGTGCGCCCCGACAGCACGCTGGCTGCCATCGCGCTGGCGCGCCGGCTGGCCGCCGCCCCTACCTGACCTCGGGCCCCCCACACGACGCGGCGTACTCGCCGTTCCACGACTCCCGAATCGAGGCAGGAATCGACCCGGAGGCGTCGAGCCGACAGAACGTCTCGAGCGCGCGCTGGCGCATGGGCCCGCGGTACCACAACCTGCGGTGGTAGCGTGCAGGGCTGCTCTCGGAGGGGAAGACCGGGTAGTGCCGCACCTCGGCGCCCTTCGCCTCGAAGGCCATCAGCGCGGCGTACTGGCGCGCCGCGGGGGGCGTGAGGGTCAGGGCGTCCAGGTGGGCGGCCACGCCCAGGACCAGGGCCACCGTCGCCACCCCGCCCACGGCCAGGCGGCGCGCGGGCTGCGCCGCAGGGGGCAGCGCCCGCACCACGCCCTGCACCAGCACCGGCGCCAGCGCTGCGCCCGTCACCTCGAGCGGCACGAAGTAGCTCTCGAAGGGCAGGGCCGTGCCCGCCAGCACCGCAGCGCCCGCCAGGGGCAAGGCCAGGACCACCGCGGCGGCGCGCGCCGGGGACGCCGCGTCGGGCCGCCACGCCCCACTGGCCCGCCACGCCAACCACGCCAGGCCCGCGGGTGCGAGCAGCGCCAGCCACGGCTCGACCCGCGCGATCTCGGCCAGCGCCACGCGCACCAGGCCTGTCCACGAGTCACCCGCCGCTCCCTGCGCGTAGAAGGCGGCGTTGAAGCGCCCGGCGAAGAACCACGCCAGCGGCAGCCTCCCCGACGCCGCCTCGGCCAAGGCCCACGCCGCGATCGGAGCGGCCAGCGCCACCCCGAACCCCAGCGCGTCGCGCCGGCGACGCCCCGGGGGCGCCACCGCCACCACCGCCACGCCGGCCAGCGCCGCCAGGGGCAGGACCTTCCACAGGAGCACCGCGGCCAGGCCGAGTAACGCCCCCCCGACTACCGCCCCGCCCCGGGTGGGTGCCGCCGCGTGCCGGGCCAGCACCGCCAGCCCCGCCAGCGCCAGCGCCCACATGGGCGCGTCGGGCCGGACGATCACCAGCATGCGCGCCAGGTTGGGCGAGGCCAGCGCCAGCGCGGGGGCCCCCAGGGCCGCCCAGCGCGACGCCCCCAGCGCCCGGGCCAGCGCCGCCAGCGCCGCCAGCCCCACCAGGGCGCAGGCCGCCGCACCCGAGCGCGCCAGGGCCAGGGCGCGTCCCCCGTCGCCGTCGGCCGCGCGCACCACGGGGCCGAGCAGCTGCCAGAACGGCCCGGCCTGCTTCTGGAACACGTCGACGTACAGGCGCTCGCCGGCCGCCAGTCGCGCCGCCACGTGCAGGTGCTCGGTGTCGTCGACGTGCACCTCGGCGCGCTGCCCCGCGAGCCAGGTGACCCCGACCAGCAGCACGAGCGTCGCGACGGTGACGATGGCGAGGAGGGGGCGGGCCAAGGACCGCCCCTACTCGTCGTCGGCCTGCTTGAGGCCCCCGACGTCGATGCCGTGCTTCTTGATGAGGTTCCGGAGGTGCTTGCGGTCGACACCGGCCGTGCGAGCCGCCAGCGAGATGTTGTAGCCGCTCTCGGCCAACAGCCGCCGCACGTAGTCGCGCTCGAAGACCAGCACCCACTCCTCGCGGGCGTCGTGGTAGTTCTTCAGGGGCTCCTGGGGCGGCTGCAAGCGAGCGGTGGCCTCGTCGGGGGTGAGGCGCGGCGCCCTGCGACGACGCCCCGTGACCGCCTCGGGCAGGTCCTGGACGTCGAGGAACGCGCCGCTCGCGAAGAACGTCGCCCGGTCGACCACGTTCAAGAGCTCGCGCACGTTGCCGGGCCACGCGTGGCGCATGAGCACGTCGAGCGCCTCGCGCGTGATGCCGTCGACGCGCGGAGCGCCCTCTGTGCGATTGGCAGCCAGCTCGCGCAGGTGATGCCGCACGAGCACCGGGATGTCCTCGGGCCGCTCGCGCAGGTTGGGCAGCCCCACGTGCACCACGTTCAGACGGTAGAACAGGTCCTCGCGGAAGCGCCCGGCCTCGACCTCGCGCGCCAGCGAACGGTTGGTGGCGGCCAGGAAGCGCACGTCGACGCGCACCGGGCGGTTGGAGCCCACGCGCTTCACCTCGCGCCGCTCGAGCACGCGCAGCAGCTTAGGCTGCAGGTCGCGGCTCAATTCGCCGATCTCGTCGAGGAAGAGCGTACCGCCGTTGGCCTGCTCGACCAGCCCCACGCGCGGCGCCACCGCGCCCGTGAACGAGCCCTTCTCGTGCCCGAACAGCTCGCTCTCCATCAGGTTCTCGGGGATGGCCCCGCAGTCGACCACCACGAAGGGCTTCGCGGCCCGGTGGCTCATGCGGTGCAGCGAGCGTGCCACGACCTCCTTGCCGGTGCCGGTCTCTCCCTCGATGAGCACGGTGGCGTCGGTCTCGGAGATGCGCTCGAGGATGGCGAAGATCTCGCGCATGCGGCGGCTGGTGCCGACCAGGTCGCCGAACCGATCGCTCTCGGAGGGCACGATCTCGATGCGCTGCTCGAGGGGCTGGAAGAGCACGTCGACCTTGCCGAGCCGCAACGTGGCGCCGGGTCGCAGGAAGCCCTCGTGGACGCGCACGCTGTCGATGAAGGTGCCGTTGGTGGAGCCCAGGTCGCGCACCAGGTAGTCGGCGCCCTTCAGCAGGATCGCCGCGTGCGCGCGACTGACCGACGCATCGCCGAGCACGACGTCGTTGGTCTCGTCAGCGCCCAGGTAGATCGCGTCCTGGTCGAAGATGTACTCGAACACGTGGCCCGACGCGTCGTCGACCGTGAGCTTGCAGCGCCGGAGTTGGAGGAAGGACTCCTCGGTCATCGGTGCGTCCATTGGCGTTCGCGCTTGGCGATTGTACCCGCGGCCCCGCTGCCCGCCAATCGATTCCGCCGCCGGGGGACGTGCCCCGTCGACGAATTGACTTTCACCCCGGCCCGGCATACCGTCCCGGCGGATATCCCTGCGATCACGAGGCCCCCATGCGCTCTCGGACGACCCTCGCCGCCCTGGCGCTCGTGCTCTTCGTTGCCTGCGCCGAAGAAGGCCCGGCCCCCGCGCCGACGCCCGCCGCCCCGCCTCCGGTCACGCCGGACGAGGTCACGGCCGCCCTGACGGGCGCCCTCGGTGACGCGCGCTTCGCCGACCAGGTGCAGAGCTTCGACGGCCGCATCGCCGCGATGACCGACCCGGCCGCCGCCGAGAAGGTGAAGATCGCGCGCGACCGCGTGCTGGTGCGCGCTCTCCTGCTGGCCACCGCGGTGCCCGACGTGGGCGCTTTCGTGGCCCCGCTGGCCAAGGGCAACCCCGAGGCGGCCGCCTTCCGGCTGCTCGACGACCTGGCGAAGCGCGACCCCGAGGTGGCGGCCAAGGTCGACCCCTGGACGGGCGTGCTGCGCAGCGTGAAGGACGCGTCGCTGCCGGTGCTGCTCGACGAGGACCGCCTGACCGCGTGGGTCCACGACGCCGACCCGCTGGTCTCGGCCCTGCGGCTCTTCGCCATGCGCCGGCTCGGCGACGAGCTGGCCGGCCTGCTGAAGCAGCCCGAGGCCCGGCGCTGGGAGCTCATCGTGAGCCGCTTCGGGCCCCTGGTGTGCCCCGACTGCCTGAAGGCCAGGGAGACCGGCGGCCTCGACGCCACGTACTTCCTCGGCGCCGGCAACACGGCCCTGGTGTGCGCGGCGGCCAAGGACAAGCTCCCGCCCACCAGCCCAGCCTCGACGCGCGCGTTGTTCGACGTGCTCCGCACCGAGTGCGCGACCCGGCGCGACCCGCTGGCCGACCCGGCAGTGCTGCGCGCCACGCTGGGCGGCAGCAACGTGCTGTTGGTCCAGTTGCTGGCGGCGATCCACCAACTGGGCATCTACCGCATCCCCGAGAACCCCGACGCCTTCACCCGCAAGCTGGGCGACGAGCTGCGCGCGTTCCGCGACGGCTACGACAACCGCGCCTACCCGCTCACGTTGCCGTTCGTCACGGGCGAGGAGATTGGGCTACCGAACGCCGCGGCCGGCGCGCCCGGTGCCGACCCGCGCGCCGCAGCCAAGGAGACGGCCCCCGCAGCGGCCGCCCCCGCCGACGCCAAGGCCGAGAAGCCTGCGAGCGCGGTCCCCGCCGCCGGTGCGCCCGCGGCCGCCCCCGCCGCCGACGCCAAAGCCGAGCCCGCCAAGCCCACCTACGTGCCGTCCGTCACGCTGCCGGCCTCGCCCCGCAACCAGCCCCTGGCGGTGGTGACGGTGCGCGCCGACGGCGTCTACGTCGGGACGCGCCCCATCCTGCAGAGTCAGCGCGGCAGCTTCCGCCTGCTGCTGCCGAACGAGTCCTACCCCGGCGTGCGCGTGGCCGAGACCAAGGATCTGGCCGCGCTGCTGGCGGCCAAGGAGCCTGGGGAGGCCCTCACGAAGACCGGCGGCTTCGCGGCCGTCGTGGCCGAGGTCACGCGCCAGCGCGCGCTGCTCGGCGAGGCGATCAAGACGTTCCACGCGTCGCTGCCCGCCGACGAGTTCCTCGGCGCGGCCGAGGCGCGCGTGCTCGTGTCGATCGAGGGTGTCGGCGACCCGCGCGTGATGCCCGCGGTGTTCCGGTCGCTGGTCGAGGCCGGCTTCTCGGTCGTCGAGCTGGTGGTGGGCGCGACCCACACGCCCTTCGGCGTGCCGACCCTGCTGGCCTATCCCGACGTGCTGGCCCGCGAGAGCGCGGCGCGCCCCGCCGACACCCACGCCCGCGCGCTGCTGGTGGTGGCCGACGCGCGCTCGACGGTGGCCCTCTACCCCGCCGACGTCCGCAGGGCGGGCGCCCCCGAGCCCGCGCGCACCGGCGACGCCCCCGAGCCGGCCGGGCTCCGAAAGGTGGCCGGGCCCGACAAGGCCGTGTTCCGCGCCGAGCTGCCCGCCACCACCCCCGACTTCGAAGAGAAGCTCGCCGGCGCCGCGCGCTGGCTGCAGACCGCCGGCAAGGCCGCTCCGCTGGCCACGCTCGGCGTCGCGCGCGGCGGCGACTGGAAGCTGCTCGCGCCCCTGGCCAACGTGCTGGCCCACCGCGTCGAGGCCGCCAGCCGGGCCGAGGCCGACGCCCCCGCGCTCCACGCGAGCGCGATCACCTGCGCCCCCACCGTGGCCTGCAACGGCACCCTGCTGCTGCTCGATCCCGCGGTCGTGCTGCCCCAGCCCGGCAAGGCGCCGGTCAAGGCCGTGGTCACCGAGGCGCGCCCCTTGGGTTTCTGCGCCAAGGAGAACATCAACAAGGTGGTCATGGGTCGCATGGGCGCGCTCAAGTTTTGCTACGAGAAGGAGCTGCAGACCTACCCCGACCTGCAAGGCAAGGTCACGATGAACTGGACTATCGAGGAGGACGGCGCGGTCTCGGGCGTCGGCCCCGGCGAAGACACCATGAAGAGCAAGCGCATCAACGAGTGCCTGTCGCAGACCATCTCGAAGCTGAAGTTCGACAAGCCCCAGGGCGGCGTCTGCGTCGTGCGCTGGCCGTTCGTCTTCAAGATGTAGGCTCGTGGACGCCTTCGACCTCTCCGCCTACGCCTACGACCTGCCCGACGAGCTGATCGCGCGCTACCCCGCGCCCCAGCGCGACGCGTCGCGGCTCATGCTGCTCCAGGCCGCGGGCCTCGGCCACCACCGCTTCGCCGACCTGCCCGACCTGCTGCCGCCAGGCGCGCTGCTGGTCCTGAACGACGCGCGGGTGGTGCGCGCGCGCGTGTTCTGCCAGAAGCCGAGCGGCGGCCGGGTCGAGCTGTTCTACGTGGGCCCCGTGGGCGACGGCACCGTGCGCTGCCTGGTGCGTGCCTCGCGCCGACCGCACCCGGGCACGACCCTCACGACCCTGCGCGGCGGGCTGCCGGTCGAGCTCGTGGCCGACGAGGGGGGGGGGCGCTTCCGCGTGCGGGTCCCGGGGGGCGACGCTGGCGTGTTCGACTTCCTCGAGGCGGCCGGCGAGATCCCGCTGCCGCCCTACCTGCGGCGCGACAGCGAGGAGCTCGACGCGGAGCGCTACCAGACCGTGTACGCCGCGAACCCGGGCGCCGTGGCCGCCCCCACCGCCGGGCTGCACTTCACGCCCGCCCTGCTGGCCCACCTGCACGCGCGCGGCTTCCAGACCGCCGAGCTCACGCTGCACGTGGGCCCCGGCACCTTCCGCCCCGTCGAGACCGACGACGTGCGCCAGCACACCATGGAGGGCGAGCGCTACGAGTTGCCCGAGGCCACGGTGGCCGCCATCGAGGCCGCCAAGGCCGCCGGTCGCCCGGTCGTGGCCGTCGGCACCACTACGGTGCGCGTGCTCGAGAGCGTGGCGCGCGCCCACGGCCGGCTGGTGGCGGGGCAGGGCGTGGCCGAGGGTTTCATCCTGCCAGGGCACCGCTTCCAGGTCGTCGAGCACCTGGTCACGAACTTCCACCTGCCAGGCTCGACGCTGCTGCTGCTGGTCAGCGCCCTGGCCGGCCGCGAGCGCATCCTGGCCGCCTACCGCGAGGCCGTGGCCCAGCGGTACCACTTCTACAGCTACGGCGACGCCATGCTGCTGCGGGGGCCCTTCGCCTCCTGACGCAACGCGTCAATCTGCTTGACCCGCCGGTAGACGTCCGCGATACTCCGCGCCGGTCGAGGGGGGGCTGCGACGAACGAACCACGGAGGAACCCCCGATGAGCGCGACCGAATCCGCGAGGACCAGCTACCAGGCCAAGCTCCGCAGCGCCGACGAGATCGCCGCGCTGGTGAAATCCGGCGACCGCATCTTCTTCTCCGAGTTCATCCTGTACCCCGAGGCCCTCGACCAGGCACTGGCGAGGCGCGCCGAGGACCTGCACGACGTGACCATCGAGGCGGTGTGCCTCGTGCGGGTGCCCCACTTCCTCCAGGCCGACCCGCGCCGCGAGCACTTCGCGTGCCTCGACTGGCACCTCTCGGCCGTGGGCCGCCGCCTGTACGAGCAGGGGCTCTGCAACTACATCCCCATGGCCTACCACCAGGGGCCCCGGGTGGTGCGCAAGTACAACGACTACGACTACGTGTTCGTGAACGCCGGCCCCATGGACGCGCGGGGCTACTTCAACTTCGGCCTCTGCAACTCCATCACGTCGGCGGTCATCACCAAGGGCAAGAAGATCGTCGTCGAGGTCAACCTGAACCAGCCCCACTGCCTGGGGGGCAACCAGGAGTCCGTGCACATCTCGCGCGTCGACTACGTGGTCGAGGGCCCGAACAGCCCCATGAAGGAGATCCCGCCCGCGCCGCCCTCGGAGACCGACCTGCAGGTCGCGGGCCACATCATGCCCGAGATCGAGGACGGCGCCTGCCTGCAGCTCGGCATCGGCGGCCTCCCCAACGTCATCGGCAAGCTCATCGCCGAGAGCGACCTGCGCGACCTCGGGATCCACACCGAGATGCTCGTGGACTCCATGGTCGACCTGTACGAGGCCGGCAAGGTCACCGGCAACTTCAAGACCACCGACCGCTTCAAGATGGTCTACACCTTCGGCATGGGCACGAAGAAGCTCTACGACTTCCTCGACCACAACCCGGCCTGCGCGTCCTACCCCGTGAACTACACGAACGACCCCCGCGCCATCGCCATCAACACCAGGGTCGTGGCCATCAACAACGCCATCGAGGTCGACCTCTTCGGCCAGGTGTGCTCCGAGTCCGCGGGCACGCGCCACATCTCCGGCACCGGCGGCCAGCTCGACTTCATCTTCGGGGCGTTCCAGTCGAAGGGCGGCAAGGGCATCATCTCGCTCAGCTCCACCTTCAAGGACAAGGACGGCGCCATCCGGTCGCGCATCGTGCCCACCCTCACGCCGGGCGCCATCGTCACGGTGCCCCGCTCCATCACCCAGTACGTCTGCACCGAGTACGGGCTGGTGCAGCTGAAGGGCAAGTCCACCTGGGAGCGGGCCAAGGCGCTCATCTCGATCGCGCACCCCGACTTCCGGGAGGATCTGTCCAGGCAGGCACGGGAGATGAAGATCTGGAGCTATTGACCGGCCCGTCAGCGGATGGACAGCGCCTTCTGGTACTTGTCGGGCACGGGGCCGGGCTCGTCGAGCCGCTCGACCCAGTCGGGCGAGTCGGTCACGAAGGCGGTCAGCCAGTCGGCCATGGTGGTCTCACCGATCCGGGTCGCGCCCAGGCCGCCGATCTCGAGGACGCCGAGCAGGTCCAGGAGCTTCAGGTGCATCTCGACCGCCGTGGGGTCCGAGCCCACGATGCCCGTGGGGTCGCCCAGGGTCGAGGTGTGCGTGACGCCCCGGGCCAGGAAGCGCCGGTAGCGGTCGGGGAAGCGGTCGTGCACCGCGCCGGTCTGCTCCAGCAGCAGGTCGCGGAAGGTCTCGGGCGGCAGCCCCAGGAAGATGGCGCCGATGATCGTGTCGTAGAACGAGCTGAACACCGCGACGCGCACCTCGGGGTCGCGCTCGAGCGTCCAGGCCACCAGGGGGGTGAGCTGGCCGCCGGTCAGGCAGGCCTCGCAGGTGGAGGGGATCAGGCGCAGCACGTTCTGCTCGGCCGCGATGGTGGCGAAGAACGAGGGATCGGCGGGGCGCGCCAGGCCCACGCCGGAGTCGCTCATGACGCGCAGGTGGGCCTCGGGCCACGCGGCGCGCACCAGGAGGGTCGCGAGCAGCGTCCCGTAGCCGCCGGCGCTGGAGCCGATCAGGATCACCCGCGCGGGGGCGGGGAAGCGCGCGAGGCCCGTGCGCAGCGCCCCGCCCAGGTTGGCCAGGCCGCGATGGAAGCGGTCGGGCTGCCCGTCGCCGTCCTCGTCGACGTCGGCCTCGCCCACGAAGAACGAGCCGTCGCAGTAGGGCAGGTAGACCACCGAGGACCCGGCCAGCGGGTTCAGGGGCTCGTGCACGTCGAGGGTCTGCACGTCGGGGATGCCGGGCGGCGCCTGGGTCACCACGAAGCAGAACTCGGACCAGCACGCCCCGCCGCCTTGCAGGAAGACCACCAGCGTGTCGGAGCCCGTGTCGCGCACGGCGAAGCGGAACGGGTCCCCGCGCATGCAGAGCGGGCCAAGCTCGCCGGGGGCGCCCGGCTCGAAGCGGTAGGTGGTGGTGTCGCCGTCCTCGGCCTCGACCACGGGTACGGGTCCGCCCTCCAGGTAGTCGAGCAGCCCCAGCTTGCGCGCCTCGGTGACGAGCGCGGGCTCGGGATCGACCGAGGCGTCGCCCGACGTGTCCATGGACGCCACGTCGGGGGCCGCGTCGTCCGCGACGACGTCGGTGGCGTCCGAGGAAGCCGCCGGAGCGCACGCGACGAGCACAGCGCCCCAGATCGGAAGTGCCCTGCGAAGGAAGCGGCTCCAGGCGATCGGCATGGTCCCCCTCTCGGCGCTCGGCCCTGGCCCCTCGCGCCCGCGGTCGTCAGGATGGCGGCTACGGGCCAAGCGTAGCGCGAGCGGTCCGGTTCCGTCAACGACGGCGCCCGTAACGGTTGCGCGCGGTCGGCCGCGCCGGTATCGTGGCGTCCGCGACGCCCGACCGAGGACCCATGCCCTACCCCTTCACCGTCACCCACGAATCGACCGACACCCGCGCGCGCTGCGGCGTGCTGCGCACCCACCACGGCGAGATCGAGACCCCCGTGTTCATGCCCGTGGGCACCCAGGGCACGGTGAAGGGCGTCCTGCCGCGTGATCTCGCGGCCCTCGGCTACCGCCTGATCCTCGGGAACACCTACCACCTGCACCTGCGCCCCGGCGAAGAGCTGGTGCGCGCGGCCGGAGGGCTGCACCGCTTCGCGGGCTGGGGGGGCGCCATCCTCACCGACAGCGGCGGCTACCAGGTGTTCAGCCTCTCGCACCTCGCGAAGCTCGACGCCGACGGGGTCACCTTCCGCTCGCACGTCGACGGGGCCAAGCTGCGCTTCAC
>Ga0172370_10003781_pt1 | contig 20723 bp, 31 predicted proteins | sample LakKiv5m_FD_114538 | JGI IMG/M metagenome (GOLD analysis project Ga0172370, IMG submission 114538) | Freshwater microbial communities from Kabuno Bay, South-Kivu, Congo - kab_022012_11.5m | ecosystem: Environmental > Aquatic > Freshwater > Lake | place: Democratic Republic of the Congo...
ACTATTACCCGCAGAACACCTGAAGAGGTGGTTAATACCACATCTGGAACACTCACCTGTACCATCACCGTTGTAGATGGCGGCACTGGTTCAATAGCTTTCAAAGCTGATTGCACAAGCTCATTAACGCAAACCTATTTACGTGCCGTTGTGCAGGCGTGGAAAAATTTTGGAACAGGAACTTTAACTAATTAATTTTTAAATAATGAAAAAACTATTTTTAATTTTTGCTTTAACAATTGCATCAATCATAGCGGCTGATGCACAAATAACTCATCGTTTCGGCTTCGCCCGGGATTTTGAATTAAAAAATCCAACCTTCTCAGCAGACAGTGCTACCAAGAGCTACACAATCTCAGTAGTCTTTTTTGACAAGGATATTGCGCTCAGGCACATGGGTAAATTTGAGTATGTTACTACTTACAAATTTGTGGTTGCTGACGGAAAAACCCTCAAACAGGAAAAAGCTATTGCGCTTGATAGCTTACAGGCACTGCGTTTACGGTTGTTTCCTAATTTCTAAAAAAATGAGCGAAGCCATCAAAAAAATCCTTTTCGGAAAAAACACCATTCAGGGCGCAGTAGCCATTATGTTCTCCCTCGCCATCATTGCCTTCATCTTCGGAACTACCTTTATCAAAATCCCAGAAGGCAACAAAGAACAACTACTCACCAACTCCAATTTTCTCTTCATGACAGCCGGAGGCGCAATACTCTACTTTCTATTTGGTTCATCCAAAGGCAGCCAGGATAAGGATGAGAAAAGTAAACCAGGGCGCACCCCTGACGCAAGTTAATTTCTCTGTCCTTTTTTTTCGCGCACGTCTGCACAAATATTTGTATCGCTTAATTGAAACAAATATTTGTATTAATGAAACGATTACTCATACTCTCACTTATCTCCTTCCTGGCGCTTCAGGTGTCAGCGCAGTATAAGGAATTATCCGCGACAGACAGCAAGCTGAGCTATAACCTCGCAATCGTAAGCGGCAAGTCGGTAATCATAGGTGCAAGCTCTATCTCTAATTCTAAAGCTTCGCTTGATTTAAAATCAACAACTCAATTTTTTCTCCCTAACCGCGGAACTACCACCCAACGCAACGCGCTTACATCTTTATCCGATGGCGCAATGTTTTACAATACCAGTACCAACGTCTATAATTATTGGCGCTCTTCTGATAGTACCTGGGTTTCCGCATTAGGACCAACAGGCGCAACCGGTGATACCGGAGCCACAGGACCAACCGGAGCAACAGGACCCACAGGCGCTGATGGACCAACAGGCGCACAGGGAAGTCAGGGTGTTCAGGGCATACAGGGTATTTCCGGAGCTGATGGGGCAACCGGACCAACAGGAGCAACCGGACCAAGTGGAGCGGATGGAGCAACCGGACCAACCGGAGAAACAGGAATTACAGGACCTACTACAATAACCAACAGCAATGATGCCTGCACCACCGGACAAATAGTATGGGATGCAAGCTATATATATGTATGCACCGGAACAAACACCTGGAAACGGGTTGGAATCTCAACATGGTAAATGAGAAAAATATTAACGATACTATTCATGTTTAGCACCTTCCTCAGCGCCATAGCCCGCGATAAATGGGCAATAGAGCCTTATACCGCTCTTGGATTGCTGCCGCATGTGCTCAATTACATGGACGGGAAAGCATCCCCGTTTTTCCAAAAAGGGGAAGAAAGTAAAGTTACACTGCCTTATGCATACAGCACATCTGAAGAAGATGTTCAGAATATGCCAACACCTGTTGAAGAAGCGCCACAAGGCAGCATTGCTGTTATTCCTATTCATGGTATCTTAATGAAACATGACGGAGAATGTGGCGAACCCGGAGCTATTACTTATGGAAACAGAATCAGACAAGCAATAGGAAATGAAAATATCGTGGCTATTGTAATTGATTGCGATGGTCCGGGCGGACAGGTTTCAGGAACTGCTTCCCTTGCCGACCTGATTAAAAAATCACCAAAACCGGTTATTGGTTTTGTAAATGATGGCATTGCAGCTTCTGCGCATTATTGGGCGCTATCAGGATGCACCGAAATTATTTTATCACATAAACACTGCATGATTGGCAGCGTTGGTGTTTACGCAACTTTGGTTGATGTAAAAGGCGCGTATGAAAAACTTGGCTTTAAAATAGAAGATGTTTATGCACCCCAGTCAACAGAAAAAAACCGTTCGTTCCGTGAATGGGCAGATAAACAAAACAAAGCATTGCTGGAAGCTGAATTCGGTTTTGTAGCCAACGAATTTATTGAAGCGGTTGCAGCCAACAGGGGCAATAAATTAAAGCCTGGCGACTGGAGCAAAGGGAAATTGTTTTATGCCGAAGAAGGGATAAAAGCCGGGCTTGCTGATAGCATGGGTGATTTTCAGTTTGCTCTAAAACGTGCTCAAAAACTTTCCAACAATAATAATTCACTCACATTTAAATTCTCATGAAAAAAGAACTCCTTGCCATTTTCAACAAACTGCGCGTTGCGCTGAATTTTCCTGCAATAGCGGAAGATAAGCACGAAGAATTTTCAATTGAAAAAGAATTCATTGAAAAAGCACAGGCAGCCGTGGATGCCTCTGCCACCCTTCAGGCTGATGTTACCAGGCTCACCGCTGAACTGGCAACTGCCAACACAGCCAAAGCAACCGCTGAAAGCGCACTATCCACTGAAGTAGCTGCTCACGCAGTTACCAAAGCTGCACTGGTTGCTGAAAAAGCTGCTCACGCTATAACAAAAGGCACACCGGCTGCGGAAACTACCACTGTTCAGCAAACAGCGGATGAAGCAGCAGCAAAAAAAGCTACCGCGGGATCATTTGACCCGAAAGCAGACAGAAGAAAATCTTTTTAAAAAAAAACACAAACACTCAACCAATTATAAAATGAAAACAAGAATAATCCTTTTCCTCGCACTTGTAAGCATCGCACTTACAGGTATTGTTATTGCATCCGTAACCGGGTGGAACCCGTGGGCGGTGTCTGCCATCGTGCTGGCATTTACCTTATTTGTAAAAACACCGGAGAGGTCGCTGCTCAATGCGCTCAGCATTACAGAGCTTACTACCAAGTTGGGCGATTATTTTCGCAGTGATAAAGATACCATCTTCAGCAAGCTTTTGCTGGGAATGAATATTGATGACCGTTTTGATGTGTGGGACGATTGTGCTGATGAAGTTCCGATGCCTAACCTGTTGATGGAAGACATTGTTCAGCCTGGATTAGACCCAACCTTTTCTCCTACAGCGGATGCAATTAAGTTTGGTGCGCGTGTACTGAAAGTGCGTGACTGGAAAGTTGATTTACAAATCATCCCAAAGGTATTGCACAAATCATGGCTGGCAAAATACAAAAAGAAAGGCTCTGATGTTTTCGATATGCCTTTTGAACAATACGTGATGGAAGCCATCATTAAGAAAGCTCAGGAAAACATCCGCTTGAAAGCGCTTTACAAAGGCGTTTACAACGGAGCAGGAAGTGCGCCTGCCGACATTTTTAATGGCTTGCTTAAACTGGTAGCAGATGAGATTACGGCTACCAACATAGCTGCACAGGTAACTGGTGTGATTACTGCCGATAACGTAATTGACAAAGTGCTGATTGTGTATGACGGTTTGGGCGAAGCTTATAAAGGCGTTCCAACCATTATACCTGCATCGCCTACCATCTTTGACTGGTACGTTCGTAAAGACAAAGCGCTTTACGGAGCGAACACCAACCAGGAGAAAATGCAGCGCACCGCAGTGCAGATTGATGGCACGATGTGTACTTTGCTGCGCGAGCCGGGATTAGCAGGATCTCAGCGCCTGATTTGCACTACACCTGATAACGCGGTGTATGGTGTGGACAGCTTGAACGATTCCAACAACATCGAAATTCAGAAGTTTGACCGCACACTGAAACTCCTGATCGATGCAAAAGCAGGTGTTGATTTCAAACAAATTGATGCTGATTGCCTGAGCGTAAATGACCAGGCATAATTTTAACTAAAACCTTATAAAAAAAATCATGGCAAAAGAAACCGCTGAAGAAACCATTGCACGGCTTACCGCTGAAAAAGCGGAGCTTGAAAAAAAGAACAAAACCAACGAAGGTTTGGTCGAGAAACTGAACAAAAAAGTTTCGGAAGCTGAAGACGCGAAGAAATCAAAACTGCCTGTTATCACTCCCGCGGGAATGAAAGAACAGCATGTTGTTAATGCTCCGAAATTCCGCTTGCCTGGTGACAAAACAGAATACACTGTTACTGACCTGAAGGAAAATGCAGAAGTTGTAAAAAAACTTTTTGCAATTGATGGGCAAACAGTTTGCGTTCCACTGAAAAAATAATTTTTTAAACCAGAAGAAAAATATGAAAAACTTTAAAGCTCTCTTACCGGTACTTGCCATCGTTCTTACGATGCTTATCGGATCAGTCGTTTCCGGTTATTGCCAGGATGCATCCGGTGTGGTGGTGGCTATGCCTATCGTAATGGCTTACACGCTTGCCGCAATTACCAAGCCCACCGCACCCGATAACAATGGCGGAACAAAAAAATACTTTTACCTGAGCGATGTCACCCACATCACCACTTTCCAGCCTGTAATGGTTTGGGCTGCTGCGGGCGATGAAGTAAGAACTACAGCCACCCACGTTTGGGCAGCCAATAAAGCTGCGGCTAAAATTTATATTACTGAAGATACCGGGGAAGTTACCGCAGAAAGCATTGGCAGCCGTGACGGTCGCAGCAAAAAAGTAACGTTCAAAGCTTTCCACCCTGGCACTTATGCTGAGTTTGCCGAAGCTGAACGCAACTGGAAAGCTATGGATGGTATCGTTCATGTGCCGCTTGCTAATGGTAAAATGTTACAAATGGGAGCTCCGGGCGAAGAATGTGAAATTATTTGTTCATGGAAATCGAACAAAAGAAGTGGAGATGGCGCTGGATTTGAAATTGAAGTTTCTTGTTTCGCTAACAGCCTCATGTTTTACGAAGGAACAATTGACACTGATTTCACCACCTAATCTTAACTGATAATGGCTAAAAATATTCCTGCAGCAATTAAGGAGAAATACAATGTTTCTCCTGCCATGCCCAATAAATTCAATTACCGCACAGTGGACTATGTAACCGAAAATCTGTCTCTGGAACAGGCTGACATGCTGGCTGCAGACGAAAACTTTGAATTTATTAAACCCAAAAAAGAAAAGGCTCCTAAAAATAAAGCGGAGTAGTTAACCGCCTCATTTGGTTTTAGGTAAAAAAGCCTCGCAGAAATGCGGGGCTTTTTTGTTTTATATTTGTAGCGACTGAATTCCAATTTCCGTTACCGGCTACATAGTATAGCCAGGGACGGGCGTAATACATTGAATAAACCCGCTTCTTCCTTTCGGGGATTGGAGTTCAGTCAACCCTGGTTATTACTATGCAACATTCTAAACAAAATACAGGCAATAAGGAGGAAGAGCAACAGAACATTCCTGAAACTTCTTCCGAAGATTGCATTGACACATTGAAAGAACTTATCATAAGGCTATGGCTGCCGGTTGATGGGTTCGCTGATTCCGATGTGCAGCTCACTAACTCACAGGTAGAAGATATCCTCTTGGATTCTGCTTCCTGTGAGTTCTCCCGCGAACAAATGATCCAGGCGATGAATGAATGTGGATTAAAGCAGAAAAACGCTGGCGAGCATCTTTTTTGGCTAATAAAAAGAAAAAAATAACCCTGTCCTTTTTTAAATTTTTCTTACAGTGCATCTTCGTTGCATGGGTTATGCTGATATAGTTCATTGGCTCAACGGCAAAGGCGGATATGCTGCCGGTGTCGCATTATTCCGCGCACACGGAAATAACACCACCTTGTTGAATCTTTTCTGCCAAACAGAAAATAGTTTTACCCGCGAAGAGCTTCGCCTCGCGCTCCAGGAAATTGTTGATTCAGCTTCCGGAAAAGAAATTCCGCTAATCCCGGTTTCCAAGGCTCACCCGGTATTCAGCGCCTCAGAAGATTTTGAAGCTTTCTCCGAAAGCGTTTGGTACAAAATTGATGTCTCTAAACTTCCACCCGAACTAAAAAAACTCTGGAATAAAAAAGGCGCCATCACCGAAGAACAGAAATCTCTTTTCTACCGGCTGGAGCTTTTTCCAACTGATGCCGACCGGCTGAAAGCTAATTTGCGCATCCTCGATATTGAGGATGAGCGCCAGGCGATGTGGCAGATATTTAACAAATGGCACGAGACCGGTGTGTATGACCAGGTGAAAGAACCTACGCTTCCCGAAATGGAAAAAATGGTTCTCAATCTCACCGTGCGCATCAGTAAACTAAAAAAAAGAACAAACAAACAAACGCTCAGGGAAGAACTTATCCTGGAACGCGAAAAATTAAAAGTAAAAATAAAGGATGTCGCTCTTCAGGGTAAATGATGAACAGCCGGTCGAACAGTCAGGGAATGTTTTTTCGTCTTCAGCGGAAACGAAAAATTATTTCCGCAAAGCTTCAACTATACATGAACTGGTGAAAGCGATCGGAACGTTGGAGCATGGAAAAAGTTTTTTCACTTTCTCCAATGGCAAATGGAGTAGTCACGAACTGCTTGCATACATTCTTCAGCAAACAGGACCTGCCGAAGTATGGCTAACATCATGGAGCATCACCGAAGAACCATTACGCATGGTGGTAAAAATGATGAAGGATGAACTTATCACCCAAATACATTGTTTGTTTGGTGAGCGCGTTCCGGTAAATTGTCCGGTTGCCTGGCAATATGCAAAATATAACATCCCTGATATTAAGCTCAGCCGGTGCCACGCAAAAGCGCAGGTAATACGCAACGAGAAGTGGAGCGTAGTGGTCATCGGCAGTGCCAACCTGACCAATAACCCAAGATGGGAAGCCGGAGTTGTATGCTGTGATCACAGCGTTGCCGAATCATTCTCATCAGCAATTGACGAAGCAATAAACAAAGGAAAATCAGCATGAAACTATCAGAAGTAGAATTAAAAGAGTTGGAAATGCTTTCCGGTGTGCAGCATAGTATCGGTGACATTGCAATCATCCTGGATGTGAATGATGTGGAACTATCCTCTGCCATCCGCAATAAAAACTCACCAGAATTCAAAGCCTTTCACCGCGGACGTTTGATGGAGGAAACAAAAATAAGACAGGCGATTTTCGCGGCTGCCAAAGATGGCAGCGGACCGGCTCAGCAGCTCGCAGTTAAAATGATTGAAAATATTAAACTCTTTCAGGAACCATGAATTTATACCCGGTAAAAAGAAGCCTCGCTGAGCAGATAGCTGAATTCCTGAAAAAAGGCGGGGAAATAAAAGACATGCCTCCAGAATGGTTGCATGAATATAAGATACTGGAAACATTCCAGGGAATTGTCAGAACGCATAAAAGCACCAAGGTAAGTTTCGGATTGATAAAAGAGATTTACCCGGACATGGGCGTGTCAACCATATACCGCTACCTAAAAGATACAAAGGACCTGCTGGGAACGCAATTTACCATTAACAAAGAATTTGAGCGTATGCTCGTAATGGAAATGTCTTTAGAAGATCGTGATTTTGCGCGCAAGCTTCAGGATGCGCGTGCAGCAGTTGAAGCAACTAAATGTTACGGCAACGCTGCCGGTGTTTTCCGCGATGACAAAAATGAAATTGATGCATCAAAGGTTCAGCAGCATCATAATGTTATAGTTTTTGTTGGCGGTGCCGATAAAAAACAAAAAGCACTTTCATTAAAGGACCTCAAATCCATGCCTGCAAAGAAACGTGATTCACTCATTTCACAGATCACGGAAGCGCTGCTCCCGGAAGAAGCTGATTTTATAAATGTAAAAAATGAAGAATAGTCTTCCGCTCCGGCTTATTACGCCTAACCTTCCCCAACTGCGCGGACAAATTGTGGGCGCACCGGTAACAATTGATTGCTGGAGCCGGGCTGCCGGAAAAAGTTATGGTCATGCATTCAGGCTCTCACGCATCGCGTTTGAAATGCCGCGCAGTAAAAATATTATTGAAGGAAGAACCTACCAGCAGGTGCTTACCAAAACGCTGCCCGGTGTTATTGATGCGCTGGAGCAAATGGGCTATTACCAGGATATTCATTTCGTGCTGAACCAGAAACCGCCCAAAAATTGGGACCGCTGTCACCAGCGCCCGGGTGATTATAGCAATACTATGGCATGGATCAACGGCACACTGTTTCAAATAATCAGCCAGGACAGAGCCGGTGATGCCCGCGGATTGAACGTGGACAGCATTACTGCCGATGAAGCTTTAACACTTGACAGAACAAAACTTGAGACTGGTTCCATCGCTGCCAACCGCGGACCGCTTGACCGTTATGACAGCGATTTTTACAACAGTATCCACCTGAGCACTTCAAAAGGTTTTGGTTCGGAGTTTAAATGGGTAACGGATTTTGGAAAATATTATGAAGATGAATTTGGCATCTATCATCAGCCTGTTTTAAATAAAATTGTGGCGCTGGAACTGAAGATGGTTGACAGCGAAAACCACGAAGAGCGCAGGGAATTGTGGCGCGAAATCCGAAAGCTGAAGAAAAAGCTTATCTGGAAAAAAAGTTCAAAAGGGGTGTATTACAATGAAGCGGACATCTTTGATAATATTGGTATTGTTGGCTGGAAGTATGTCCGCAACATGCGCAGGGTAATGACAGACCTAATGTTCCTGGTCGAGATTTTAAATAAAAGCTTCGACCAGGTTGAAAACGGTTTTTATAACATCAATGACGGGCATTTATATGAAGCCATTAATTATTTATACCTCGAAAGCCTCGATTACGATATTTTAAAAATAAAAACCGAAACAAACGATTGCCGCAAGGATGCTGACCTGAAGCCAGACCTTCCGATTGATATTTCACTCGATTATGGTGCTTTTATCTGCTGCCTGGTCTCCGGACAAACCTATGATAAAACAGACTGGACGCAGAATTCATTTTACGTCAAGCGCCCGGAATTAATCCAGAAGCTGGTAAATAATTTTTGCAACTATTATCAATACCACAAACGCAAAGAGGTCATATATTATTATGATCATACCGCGCTGCCGGCAGATGGAAAATCAGGAACCAATTATTTTGATGAAGTGTGTGCTGTGCTCACAGCTCGCGGCTGGAAGATCACACCGGTTTACATCGGGCAAGCGCCACATCACCACGACAAATATATGCTCAGCTCTTTTTGCCTCAAGGGAAATGATGAACGCTTCAACCGGCAGCAATTCAACAAAACAAACTGCAAATATCTGCTCTTATCCATGCAGCAGGCGCCATTAAAGCAAGGGAAAAGGGGTTTCGAGAAAGATAAATCTTCAGAATGGAGGTTGCTTACAACAAACAACCGGGAAGAAGCCACCGACTTCTCCGATGCCTGGGATACTATGAACTGGGGCAAAAACATCACCAAGATAGGCAATGGTCCAATATTCGAACCTGTAACCTTCGCCAAAGGCGCAAACTAACTGTTTTACATGCATCTTAACGCTCTTTTGCTACTTTTCTCGTGGAGAAAAGTAGTCACGGCAGCCCAAAAACACCCCATTTTTAGGGTGTTTTATGGGGATTCTTTGGTTTTCTCCTACCTCCTGACCGTTTCCGTTGCTATGGCTGTTTTCAGGTTTTTAAGCATTTTTATTTTCTCCTGCGTAACAATTATAAGTTTATCAATGTCATCAAGGCTTTTAAACTGCTTTATTGCTTTATCATCCATTTTTATCGGTGTCCGTTCAATAATTTTTTTCACATCATCCAGCCGAATAGTAGGGACAACAGAACCATGAATAAAAGGCTCAAAGTATCTGCCAATAAAAAGCGCCTGCACTTTTTGAAATAGAAATTCATCTTCCGTGAAAACAGCAAAGCAATTTCTAAGCGGTGCGCGGTGTGGCTTCCCTGAATTGTAGCCCTTGTTTTGAATATAAAAATCAGCGGTCTGTTTTCCTGTATAGCACATGATTTTCAAAACTTATATATCGTTGAAAACTGTTCATACTCATAATAAAACAAGGTTGGAGCGTTTTGCTGTAATTCTTCCGCGTATCCTTCCCAATACAGGGAATTAAGGTACTCTATAAAAATCTCATACATTGCCAGCCTCCTTTTTCATTTGTTCGGTCTGGTGCTTCACTATCTGAATATAATTATCAGTAGTAACAACAGAAATAAAATCACCGATGGAAAACCCTAAGTCCTCCAACCATTTTCCCGATAAACTTATTTTAGGATGAAATTTTATTGTGCGCGGATGGCGTGTCGGGCGTGTAGAAATTTCGCCCACTTTCAAAACTCGTTCGTTTTGCATATCTTTGTCGTGTTAATTGGTTTGTAATGATTCCGATTAATAAAAGAAACAGCCCGATCCCTCGAAAGTCCGGGCTGTTTCAATTTTCAGAAGTTTAGATTTTAAAAGTTAAAATTTGCTCCTCTGTCTGCTTCAATGCTGCCGCAACTTTTGCGCGAAGCATTGAAACAACTTCCGCAACCACACCGCTGTTTTGAATATCAACAGTTTTTCCTGCCGAATTTTTCAGCGTGATTTGTTCTTTGTTGCTCTCGTTTGACAACACAAACTTTTCCAGTTCTACATCTTTCTCCTGGAGCCTCCTGTGTTTTTCAGAAAGTACCTGGAACTTTTCCGCCTGCGCGATTCTGTCCTGAACTGTAACAGGTTTTTTAGTTACAACTTTCAAAGTTTCTGCCCCGTTTTTTGTGTCGGTGACTTTCACATCTTCTTTACCGTTAGAAGATTTACCGTTTTTGGAACTTACTAATGTTTCCATTTTTTGTTTCTGCCGAATTATGCAGTTGCCGCCTGCGTTCTTAGTTATTTACTCGCTGACTTTCAGCGTTATAAAGGTAAATAAACGCTTTGAACCTGTCAAGTTTTTAGCCATTTATTTTTCTATAACAATGAAATTAATCACTCTGATTTTCAGTAGTTTACAACGACATTTTTATAATATGTACCATTTCCATTTTCGTTTTCTCATTTTCTTTTTTGTAAAAAATTGATAATCAGTATTATTTTTTCAGGTTTTGCCAATTTTTTCCAAAAAATCACACGACAGTGGACGCCCCGCCCAATGGAAATATGGAAATATTTTTCAAAAAAAAACCGATATATGGCGAACTGTGCAGCGCGTGGTATAGCGCGCTATTAGGGCTGTGGCGCACCCCCTGTTGTGCGGTCGCCCATGTGCGTATGCTATTCGCTAAGGATTGAGGCGTAAAGTTTCAGAAAGCCTAATCAATGGTAAGCTTATAAGTGGTTTTTCTCCTTGTCCTTTTTTAAAATACAACAGAAAGCCATCTTCGTTGCATGAGATTGATTGATGCTCTACGAATTACCAAAAGCAAATATGAAACAGGCGAACCCTTACCATTTGATATTACCTTTTCTACTTGCAACAGAACTCATAAGACAGGAGGAGTTATGATAGAGATGAAAGGAGTAATAAGAACAGGTCTCCCCTATAGCATGAAGGACAACTTCTCTATTGGTATTACACAGCCCGGAAACTCTGACAGACCTATTACTGTCCACTGCCGATTGATTACACAAATTAACCAAGAACAAATTAGCTACTAATGGCAGAAAAGAATATTGTTCACAATGATCAGCACACAGTCTTAGCTGTTACTTCTTCAGCAGTAATCAGGATAACAACTGACCAAAGTCCAACTGTTACCCAGGAAAAGAAAACAGGAAATAGAAAGCCTTGGGTACCATGCGGAACAAATAACCTTCTACCCCAGGAAATAGCTGAAGATGTTAGACCGAGCACCATACTACCCACAGCGCTGGGTAAAACAGCCCGTATGTTTTATTCCGGTGGTCTCATTTACGGAAAGCTTAACTATGATGAGAATGGTGAGGAAAAATTCATGCCATTATTAAAAGAAAGGCCTGAGATTTTAAGATTTCTGCGCAAAGGTCGCTTTGAAAAAAATGTCCGCGATGCTTCTCTTAATCTTTCCTGGTACGATATATACTTTGTTGAATTTATAAAAAGTAATGACGGTTCTAAGATAGCCCGCCTCAAGGTTCACCCTTTCCGCGAATGCAGGATAGCATGGCCCAATGAGAGAACCGGAAGAATTGAATTTGTTTATATTAATGCCAACTGGAAGAACGATCCTAATGGATTGCTTGCCAAAAAAGTTGCATTTATTGATGAAGACGTATTTGATCCGGTAGAAGCGCTTAGGAAAAACAAAGCGAAAAACATTGTAATGGCTTTCTCGATGCCATCTATCGACACAAAATATTATCCTCTGGCTTCGTGGGATTCCGTTCGCAAAAGCGGTTGGCTTAAATTTTCACTTCAGATACCTACATTTAAAGAGGCAGTCATGAAACATCAGACTACCCTGAAGTACCAGGTAGATGTTTCGATTGAATATTTTCTATGGCGTTATCCAACGTATAAAGAGAAAACCGAAAAGGAGCAAACAGCGATCCGCCAGAAGTTTATCAATGAACTCGATGAAAATATTGTAGGTCCTGAAAAAGCCGGTAAGATGCTAATGAACATTGTTCATCGCGATCAGCAAGGAAATGCTATTCCCGGAATTACGATTACAGCTATAGAAGACAAGCTGAAGGATGGTATTTATATTGAAGATAGCCAGGAGGCTTCTTCGCATTTGTACGCTGCTATTGATATGGATCCTGCAATCATAGGAACCGGCAAAGGTGGCGGAATGGATGCAGGCAGCGGCTCCAACAAAGGCGTTGCACAAAATATTAAAACACTTCAGCTACGCCCTTACCAGGATTTGCTCGCTGAGCCATATCGCATGATGTCAGAATACAATGAATGGGAAACCCCGGAAGAGCCTATTATCTGGCGCTTCCGAATTAGCTTTATGCAAACTGAATCCAACCGACAAAACGTTTCTAAAAATACATAGCATGGCACTTTTTAAAAACATAGAAGATCTTGCAAAATATGCCCCGGTATTTCAAAGCCTCAACTTTGCTGAGATGCTTCCTGATATAGAACGCGCTGAAAAAAAATATCTTGTTAAAGAAGTCGGAAAAGAGATATATGAAGAAATAGAATTGGCTTACCAGGGCGTAGATGATGAACAAAACCTTTCTGATGGAGTTGCAGCGCTGCTCAAGCAAATGCGCATCCCTGTTGCTCAGTTTGCGGTTTACCTCTATGCGCCAAAAGCCAACGTCAACGTAGGCTCTTCCGGGTTAACTCAGGATTTTTCTGACGGCAAAAAACCAGCTTTCCCAAATGATGTGGCAGAAATGCGCCAGTCCTATCTTGATGGCGGACATGAAGGGCTTGATGACCTGGTTGATTTCCTTCTCGATCATAAAGTTGATTACGCTACGTGGAACGACAGTACAGCCCACGCCAGGATAAAATCACTCTTTGTAAATAATGCCGCTGAATTTCAGGAAGTATTCAATATTGACAGCAAGCGTAGAACCTACATTGCGCTTAAAGCAATTCTAAAGCGCCACGAAGGAAAGGCAATCCGCAACATCACCGGCACGGAACTATATGATGAGCTGAAGACACAAATCTTTGAAGAAGACATTACTGAAGATAACGCAATTCTTCTGGGATTTATCCGCGCTGCCGTTATACATAATACTGTTGCCAGCGCCATCAATGAACTCAGCGTTCGCATTGATACCGATTCAGGTCTCAGCATTATTGCGTCCAACAGCTCAGCGCCCGGTAACGTGCGCGACAATCGCTCCCCTGCACCTGATTCAACGCTCAGCAATCTGCGCGAACAGGAACTACTCCTTGCAGCCGAAGCGATCGCAGACCTTAAAACGCACCTGCAGGAAAACGCTTCTGATTACCCGCTTTACGAAGCCGATACAATTGCCTCAACCGAAAATCTTCCGGAAGAAGAATTTACTAACGATCCCGATTCGGGAATATTCATGCCTTAATTTATGAAGTTACTCATGACATTACTCAACATCAGCGAGCAAGATTTAGAAACCATAAAAGATTGGTTCGGGTTGGTTTTTTCAGGTGCCTCTTTCATTTGCGTACTCATAAGCCCTGTTCTGGGCGTTGTGGTAGCGCTGCTCACTATTGCTGTTCTCATTGAGCGGTGGAAATATTATCGTAATAAAAACCAGCAGAAATGAACGAAATGATTAGTAAATATATAAGCTATAAAGAAGCTATACGCAGTACAATCGCTTCCCGTAAAAACATTGTTAATGTGCCCGGTGATTTGGAATTAAAAGCAATGAAGCTCGTTGCTGCTAATTGTTTTGATCCGCTGCGAGAACATTTTGGAAAGCCGATTTATATCAGCAGCTTTTATCGTTCCGCAAAAGTAAATAAGTTGGCTGGGGGCAGTTCTATCAGTCATCACATGCGCGGAATGGCAATAGATATTGACGGAGATGTTTTCGGAAGTCCCTCTAACCAGGAAATATTCGACTGGCTGAAAGAGAATGTGAAATTCACACAGCTTGTTCAGGAATATGATTTCTCGTGGGTACATATCAGCTATGATCCTGAAGATTTAAGAATGGAAATAAAAACAATAAAATGAACTCAAACTACCACACTTCCACCTCTCCGGGCAAAGGACCATTCACAGATTGGATGCTTTACCTGCTTGCCATTATATTAGTGACATTAATGATCAGTATATTTTCAGGATGTATTACGCGGGAAAAATGTATGCAGCGCTTCCCGCCTGAAATTACCAATAAAGACAGCAGCCATTCCGAAACAATAATCAGCTACCGTGATACGAGTATCTTTTACCCTGCTGATACTTCTGCGTGGGTAAAGGCGATAGCTGAGTGTGACAGCCTTGGAAACGTAAGACTAACCAATCTTCAGAAAGAATTCGGGAGGCGCAGCGAGGCTATGGTGTCAATTAAAGACAATGTACTTACCGCTAAATGTAAGATTGACAGCATGAGTATTTACCTGAAGCTGAAAGAGACTTATGAAAAAAATAATTCGGTTGCAATTACAACAATAAAAGTTCCATACCCGGTAGAAAAACAACTTACCTGGTGGGAACAATTCAAAGTTGCTTACGGAGGCTATGCCCTAATTAGCTGGCTAATTCTGATTGTGCTGATCATTATAATGATTATAGCAAAAATTTATCTCAAAGTTCAAATTCCATTTTTAAAATAAAGAACCATGCCCGAAATTATTCCTGATCCTGTTGAAGTTTTTCTTCTCGCCAAGTTTGAGCCTGCAGCATCTGCGGAAGATACCGATATTATTATCAGCACCAAAGAATTGGTAAAAAAACTAATGCCAATATTTCCAACGCTGAGCCTGTCTGATGGAGGTTTAAAGGGCACAGATGTTTACCAGTTATTGTATGACAACAACTTCCTGATGACACCAACCACCAAAGCTTTAAACCCAAAATGGCTGCTGAAACTAAAGGCATAAATAATGAACACCATTGCAGCAACATATCCCGATGGCGCTCAACTGGAATTTGATATTCCTGAGAGATGGAGCGAACTCACCCGCAAACAATTTGCGGCTGTAGCTCCATTGTTTTATCAGGGCAACGTTATCAATCTTATTATAAGGTTTGCTCATGTTATTCTGGGCAAAAAATTATTTAAAAAAATTCAGGGCGAAGAAAACATGGATGAAATTATTCATGCTTTCCGTTTCCTTGCTGCCTCCCCTCTGCTCGAAAAAAGTTTTTACAAAGGCTTCAAAGCTTTCGGCAAACGCTGGTTTGGAATTGATGACAAATTACTCGACATGAACATAGAAGATTTTGGTTTATGCGAACAAAGCTTAGCCTATATAGAAAATAAGCTTAACCAAAAGATATTTTTTGAAACGGTACACAACCGCGGCTGGCTGAAAGTGTTTCCGCTCACCGAAAAGAAAAAAGCCGCCATACGCCTGAATTATGAAGCGCAGCGGGCTAACCTGATGATCATGTATCCGCGCCTGAAATCTTCTGCCGGAAATGTAACACCTGATTATCACGGGCTGATCATAAAAATATCAGCTCAGGAATTCGGTGACTACAATAAAACCAAAAAAACACTATTGCATGATGTTATGAAAAAACTGGAAATTGATGCGATTGAGTTTGAAAAATCTAACCTGACCAAATGAATATAATATTCGCTGACGTTGCCGATTATGGAGAACTGCTTGCAACGATGCATAAAGACATTCTGCACACCGCGCAGGCTCCTCGCTTCTTTCGTAGTTGGGATGAAGCCGAAGCTTATAAAGCCAAAATAAAACAGGTGGAAGATAAAGCCATTCTGGTAATGGACGAAACCGGCTTGCGCGGACTTGGATCCAACCACGACAATAACCATCGCGAAAGAACCATCCCTTTTTTTATTTTAAAAATGTGTTTTAAAAAGGATGCTAAATTTATAGATGCGGCAGCAAACAGTTGTGAACAGATACACAATGATTTTATCGGAAAGATGCGATATGACAAAGAGGAAGGAACAAATGACAATATCCTTTCCCAATTCGATCCCAATAATTATAATGGTGAGCGTATCGGTCCCCTGTTTGATAATTGGTATGGTTATATGTTTGAGCACCGCTTTCAAAGTAATGTTAACCTGGAATATGATGCAACCAAATGGCTATAACAATAGTATCCCAACCTTCCTCAATCACACCATCCCGCAACCCGGTACGCTGGGTATTGCAGACCGATAATTTTATCATCAGCAATGGCGTGAAAGCCATCAATAAATTCACCGTTTCCGGTGCCGTTTCCTCTTTTGAACTAATTGATTTCATTTATGGCAACGAAGAATTCAGCATGGTTGCAGTAAATGCCCCGGCAGCCCCTACAGGTTATAATTTACCTACAGGGGATGGCGGAACTTCGCATAAAGGTAATTTGTTGTTATACTTTAAAGCTAACTATTATCTCGACCGCGATTTTGATATCACCCTTGTTGGCAACGATTTTATTTTCACTGCGAAAGAAGTTGGCGCTGATTACAACATGACCGACAGCACCGAAACATTTGTCAATGGCGCCTTCAGTTTCCCTACTGCCGGTGTTGATTACCAGGAACAGGAAAATTTTAAGATAGCCGTTGATGTTTATGTGGAAGTAACCGGAAATACAAACGTTTATAAAAAATTAGAAACAAAATATTTTATTCCCGATTCCAATTCTCGCATTGATATTGATATTCAGGAAGAGCTTCACGCTTACCTGAAGCGAGAAGAAAATTCACCTTCATATAATCAGACAGCATACAGCCAGTGCTATAATATTAATAAACGATATTATATTAAGTACTGCGAATTTTATGGAACTACGCCCGTTTTTTTTACACAGTTAACAAGTAGCACTTATCGCGTTATTAAAGGCGGATTGAAGCGCGAACTCTGGCCGCCTGTCGCTTCCGATTTCCGTTTGCAATGGTTAGGAAATCCCCTTTCTTCCGCTTCTTTTTTACCGCGCTTTTTTATTACACGCAGAGCAAAACGGACAGCAACAAAAATACAACAGGAATACCTTTACCTCTGTCCGGCTGCCGCGCTCAGCAATGTGCGTCTTCGCGCTCGCGTTGAATACAGCAACGCCACCGCAAGCATTGCCACAATAGCATCTTATTCAGTGCTTGGGCAGGGAATTACTTTCCTCTTCCCTGCCGGTTACACGCAACTTAACCTGGCAGCATTGGAAGCCGGTCGCACACCGGTGCGCTGGTTTATTTATATTGATAACGCTGCCGGTATTCTTAAAAGTGAAATGATTTGTTATGAAATCACCGACATCGCTTTCATCGAAAAATACTTTATTTATGAAAATTCTTTGGGTGCATGGGAAACATTGCGCACCTCCGGACAACGCTCTCACGGTAGTATAATTGAGAAAACCGAATTTCAGGGCATCACATCCAATAACTATGCGGCAACTGATACCGAAATAATTTCCACAACAGAAAGTTACCAGGAAACTTATGAGCAATATACCGGGAATTACTTCACCAAAGATGAAGCTCAGGACCTGATTGATATGCTGAAGGGCGAAAAACTTTATGAATTGGTAAACGGAAAAAAAGTTCCGGTAAATGTGGAAGCTGCCGAATACTTTCATGATAAAGATGATAATTACCAGTATGGTGTAATGTTCAAATATCGCCCTGCCTATAAGCAGGTAAACTACGGATGGCGCTAAAAGGAATAAAAGTTGGAAACCAATCGCTCATTCTCCCGCCCGATATCAAACTGCGCTTTGAGTTGGTCAATACCGCTTTTGATTTTGAAAACATCGCAGCCGGTTTAGTATGGGAACTTGAACTTCCGGTTGAAGGAAACGCGCACATACTCAACTTCTCCCACTTTATTGAAACAAAAAACAAAAGCCGGATTTATGATGCATCTGTTATCATTGGTGCAAACGAAGTAAAAGGCAAGCTCGTAATTCTTAAAACAGGTAACATCGTTTATGAATGTTCTTTTGTTGTCAATGGTTTTCCTGTTGATATTTTAGAAAAAAAACTTCCGGAAATTATTACAGACAGTTTTGCGTTAATGGGAGCGTCATGGGACCAGGATATGGTTAATCATGCCAATAGTATTGTTAATAAAACTTACCCGGAGGTGAATTATAATTTCAGACCGTTTAAAAACACAGAATTATATAATGGAAATAATCCAACTTTTGGAGGTATTGTAAATAGGTGGAACATCAGTTCGCAATCTTATGACGTTAATGATATAACCGATTCAGTAAATTATAATAGACACAGTTTATGTCCCTGGCTCTATTTGAGCTATGTTATTAAGACTGTTTTTTCAGCACTTGGATATTCGGTAACAGGAGGTTTTTTTACTAATACCGATATGCAACGTTTGATGCTATATAACAATTACTGCATTGACAAGACAGATGACTGGTTCAAAGGTTCTTTTACCGGTAATCATCATGTAAATATGAATACCGGAGAAAATAATATCGTTCCAATTAATGATGATAGCACAGGTGATAATATAGACCCTGACAATCTTTTTGAAGTAGCAACTTATGAATATACCATCAGGCATGAAGGATCTTATCATATTTTTTTTGATATATCTATCGTTTATGCTTTTGGAATCGGAACTCCAGGTATTTACTTAGATGGGGTTGCATTTTCAGGTATAACTATTAACTCGCCTGTTCCGGAAACCTTTGTTTTTAATTCTTCACATGTTGGCAAAAAACTTACCATAAGATTTTATGCTAACACTGATCTGGAATATACAATTGAGTGGGCTGTACTTACTATAAGAAATGGATATCATCCGGACTTTAATGTTTATCAGAAAGTAATTAACTTTAGTAATCACGTTCCCGATATCAGTGTGCGCAATTTTATTATTGCACTTCGCAAAATGTTTGCAATAAAAATGGACTTTCATCCGGGTGAACGCTCAGTGATGCTTGATTTTAATAAAGATATATTTTCGAAAAAAACAGATGATGTAACTAACAAGGCAGCGAAAAATTATGCGATTGACAGCAATGACGGATTTGGCTTTACTATTGGATTTACATTTGATAAAGACAGCCTTAATGAAGATAATTTCCGCAACTTGTCAGATATGCGAAATATCGGAAATTGTAATTCTTATATAGATTTGCCTCAACCCGAAACTATAACTGATATAATTCTTGTCTTAAATACAAATAAATGGTACGGGGTTATTTATAATGAACTTGACCAGTTAGAATGGACATTTATTTGTGATAATTATTACGACCGAATAATCGGGGATGGAAAAACAGAAATACGCACAGAATTTTCACCAATGTTTATGATTGTTGAAAACCTCACCGGTGGCAAAGGAATTATTCCACATATTGAACAAATAGGAAGTTCACCCGTTTTTTTTAACGGAAAAAATCCATTCCCGTTAAAACTTGTCTATGATTATGGAATGCAAGATGGTTTTGGCGGCAATTATCCGCTTGCTTCCAGCCAAAACCGTGATTACAACGGTGATGTAATCGGCTCGCTAACCCTGCGCCACGATGATGATCAGTATGGGCTTTACATCACCTTCTGGAAAAAATGGCTCGATTTTCTTATGAACACCGAAACCATCTTGCGCGACTTTCAACTCAACGTAACTGAATTATTCGGAAATCTTTTTTCACGCAAAAAAAAGGTGCAGCACGTTGAAAATATTTTTAAAAAAGTAACCGCAGAAGTTTCTGCACACTCTATTTCTGAATCGGAAGTTGAACAGTGTAAAATTCTGTAACCATGAGCAACTACACCACCGAAGCCCAACTTATACAAAAGTTCAATGCACTCACCGAAGACTGGACGCGCACAGAAACAATGTTAATTAAACGCGAATTGCAGAAATATCTTGGCAACGGAAAAAATAAAAATACGCGGCTAACGCTGAAACTCCTTCACTCGCTGAGCGGACACGCCCGCAAAACAAAAGGAGAAGTTGACCGCATCGGGTTTAAATTATTGCGCTACGGTATTTTTTATCATAAAGGCGTTGGTAAAGGTCGCGGCATACGCAGCGGAAAAGCAACTCCGCGCCCTTTCCTCAATGATGCGCTTGAACGCGATATTCCAAAACTCATTGAAATAGTTTCCTCAAATTTTGCAGACCGCGCAGTTAACCAGGCTCGCGCACAAATAAAATAAGCCATGTCAGAAAATACCGAAAACGTCCGTATTCAGCTATACATCAAT
>Ga0172370_10003784_pt1 | contig 20712 bp, 16 predicted proteins | sample LakKiv5m_FD_114538 | JGI IMG/M metagenome (GOLD analysis project Ga0172370, IMG submission 114538) | Freshwater microbial communities from Kabuno Bay, South-Kivu, Congo - kab_022012_11.5m | ecosystem: Environmental > Aquatic > Freshwater > Lake | place: Democratic Republic of the Congo...
CATATCGTTTTGATAAAAGGTAAAGACGGCGGCGGATACTTGGTATCGTTACGCAGAGATTGAAAGGAAAAGCCATGAAGAAAAAAGGGATTGTTTTGATAACCATTATTATCATCACATTGCTGATCACCATCATGGCGGGTATCGTCACGTTTGTCATGACCCAACAGGCATATCTTGCCGAGTATAAAATCAAGCGGACGCGCGCGTACTATGCGGCAATGGCAGCGGTAACTGAATTGCACGCGATTTTGCGTAAGACGCCCAACATTGCGTCGCCGGTGCAGGTCGTTATCGGAAAAAACACGGACGGCGCGCCGTATCCTATTACCGTCAACGCGGATATTATCGAAGCACCCGTAGAATTCCCGACCTTAAAAAAGCTAAAACTAAGAGTTATTTATTAGAAAGTCGTTTTTTTCTTCTTCCATGCGGTTTTCACTCCGGATACGATAAACAATCACATGAATAATATTTATCTTGTCGGTTTCATGGGTACCGGCAAATCAGCCGTAGGCAAGGGCCTTGCCGCGCGCCTGTGCCGGGAATTTGTGGAGATGGACGCGCGTATCGAACAACAGGAGCGGATGTCGATAGCGGATATCTTTGCGAATAAAGGAGAACCGTTCTTTCGCGCCTTGGAACAATCCCTTCTGCAGGCGCTCTCGAAACACCGCGATACGGTCGTGAGTTGCGGCGGCGGTATCGTAACTGACCCACGGAACATCCAGTGCATGAAGGAAACCGGGGTCATGATCTGTTTGACCGCCACGGCAGAATGTATCTATGAACGGGTCAAACAAAGCGCGCACCGTCCCTTGTTGCAGGTCCCGGACCCTTTAGCCCGGATCCGGTCTTTATTGCGCGATCGTGAAGCGTTGTACCGGCAGGCGTCGTATTGTATCGACACGACGCCTCTGAGCGAATCACAGGTCGTCGACCGGGTTCTTGCCGTACTGAAAAAAGAGAATCGAATCTAATGCCTTTGAGTACCGGTACACAGGCATGTGTCCTGATCAATATGCTCGATTTACCCCCGGCGGTCCGCGCTGCGGCACTGGCGGCGGTTCAGCCGGTGTCGGGGTTCCTTACGTTATCGGCAAAAGATCTGCAAGCGCGGATTGAACGCGGCGCGTCCCTGGTAAACCGCCTGTCCGTTCTCAGAGACAGTCCGGAGTTTAAGAAAGAGCTTGTCGCGTTCCAGGGTTCCGGTTTTTCCGTCGTTACCCTATTCGATGACGCGTATCCGGCATTGTTAAAAGAAATCTATTTCCCGCCGATACTTTTGTATTTTCAGGGCGACATACGGTGCTTGCATACCTTTTGCGTGGCCATGGTCGGGTCCCGTCGCGCCAGTTCTTATGGCCTACAGGTCGCCGAGCAGTTTGCCTATAAGTTTGGCTTGTATGCGATTACCGTGGTATCGGGGTTTGCCCGGGGTATTGATACTGCGGCATGTAACGGGACTTTGCACGCGCAGGGGAAAACGGCAGCCGTTTTAGGCAGCGGTTTGTTGCAGGTATATCCTGCGGAAAATAAGAAGTTGATTCCCGTTGTCTGTAAACAGGGTGGGGCGATTGTCAGCGAATACCCTCTGTTTACCAGGCCGTTGCCGCACAATTTTCCGCGCCGAAACCGGATTATCAGCGGATTGTGCAAAGCCGTTGTCGTTGTCGAGGCCGCGCAAAAATCCGGGGCGTTGATCACTGCCGCGTGCGCTCTTGAGCAGAATCGCGACGTTTTTGCCATTCCCGGATCGATTACCACTCCGCTTTCGCAGGGGACGCATAATCTTATAAAAGAGGGAGCGCGGCTGGTCAGCAGCCCGGAAGAAGTGCTGGAGGAATTGCGGTATTCGTTTGTCGGGCAGGCCGCTGCCGCGGAGGGGGGAAACGCCAATAAACTCTCCGGGGAAGAGAAAATAGTGTATAATATGTTGGTTCAGGAGTATAGTGTTGAAGATTTAGTGATGGAGACCGGCATGGACGTCCGGACCGTTTTACAGGTCCTGGGTACCTTGAAGTCAAAGCACGTCTTGGAAGAATTGCCGGGGAAAGTCTTTAAGCGGGTATGAGTAAGAAAAACAGCGCATCGATTGAAAAAGGCAAATATCTGGTTGTCGTCGAATCTCCTACGAAAGCACGGACGATTTCGCGGTTTCTCGGCAATAATTTTGAGGTACTTTCTTCAAAAGGCCACATTGTCGACCTGCCGAAGCGCCGGCTGGGGATAGCCGTCGACGGCGATTTCTCTCTGGAGTATCAGGTCATTAAAGGGAAAAACGCGCTCATCAAAGAGATCCGCAAGCTGGCGCAGCGAAAAGAGCGGATCTATCTGGCGACCGATCCTGACCGTGAAGGAGAGGCGATCAGCCAGCATCTCCGCGAACAATTACCGAAGATCCCCGACGAACGTTTTTTTCGCGTTGTGTTCCATGAGATCACGCTTGATGCGATCGATGAGGCATTTCAACATCCGCAGAAAGTGGACCTGCATAAAGTAGATGCCCAAAAGGCGCGCAGGGTCTTAGACCGGATCGTCGGGTATTTTCTCTCTCCGCTGCTCTGGAAGAAAATCGCCCGGGGGTTGTCGGCCGGCCGGGTCCAATCAGTAGCGCTGCGTTTTATTGTCGAGCGGGAACGCGAGATCGAAAAGTTTGTTTCCGTTAAGACGTGGTCGATAGAAGCCACGTTCAGTAAGAAGGACGGGTCTTCGTTGGTCGCAGCGTCCTTAGACCGCTATCAGGATAAGAAGGTCCTTTTTGATCAGGAACACGAGGTCGACCGTGTCTGCGCGTTGCTGAAAGAAAAACCGTTCATCGTGGACGATATTACCGACCGGCAGAGCCGGCGGCTACCGTCGCCGCCGTTCATTACGTCGACGTTACAGCAAGACGCGTTCAATAAATTCCGGTTCCCTTCTTCCAAAACGATGATGGTCGCCCAGAAATTGTATGAAGGCGTCGAACTTCCGGAAGGGATGGTCGGCCTTATTACCTATATGCGTACTGATTCGGTGACGGTCGCGGAAAAAGCCTTAGCGGCAGTACGGATCTTTATTAAGACGACATGGGGAGACCCGTATGTCCCGCACGCGCCGAATGTGTATAAGAACAAGAAAACATCCCAGGAGGCGCATGAAGCGATCCGTCCGACGGATATCACGAAAACGCCGGAATCCGTTCAACCGTATTTGAGCGAAGACGAATTCCGGTTATACAATTGCATCTATAAACGGTTCGTCGCTTCGCAAATGCCGCCGGCGGTGTATAAAAAAACAAAAGTGCACATCAAAGCCGACGATTACGTTTTTGCCGCCGAAGCCGATGAGCTTTTGTTCGACGGTTTCCTGAAATTATATCCGGATTCGATCGCGGTCAGCCGGTCGTTAGGAGATTTCTCCAAAGGCGAAGAGGCCGTGTTGCAGTCTTTGGAGAAATGTGAGCATGTCAGTAAACCGCCGGCTCGTTTTTCCGACGCGTCGTTGATAAAGCTGTTGGAAGAAAAAGGCATCGGCCGTCCCTCGACATACGCGCCGACATTGGGTACGCTCATCGCGCGGGATTATGTGCGCAGGAAAAGGGGGTATCTTTTTCCGACGCCGTTGGGGATGATGGTCATCGATATGCTGATGAAAGCATTTACCGGTATTATTAACGAACAGTTCACGGCGGATATGGAAGAGCGCCTGGATAAGGTCGAAGAGGGAGAAGTCCAATGGGCGCAGATCATTAAAGATTTCTACCCCGCGTTTAAAGAGCAGGTCGAGAAAGCCGATGTTGAATTGAAGAAAGAGGAGATGTTTGTCGGTGAAAACTGCCCGCAGTGTCAGAAACCGTTGATCATTAAATGGTCCCGTAAAGGCAGGTTCATAAGCTGTTCCGCGTTCCCGGAATGCAAATTCGCCAAGCCGTTTTCCACCAATGTCAAATGTCCGACCTGCGGCAATGATCTGGTCGAGCGCAGGAACAAGAAAGGGCAGTTGTTCTACGGGTGCAGTACCTATCCGGCGTGCACGTTCACTTCCCGTCGCCTTCCGGAGGAAAAGAAGGCGGAACAACCGGACGACGATAAAAAAGAAGAATCTGCGGCGAATCAGGCAGGCGCTCCGGAAACCCCGGAAGCAGGGCAATGAATTAGAAATTTCCAATTACCAAGGATCAATATCCAATAAATGGCCCAATAACCAATTTCCAATGAATAAAAGAAGGAATACAATAGAAGGCGTAATGGATTTAATTGGATATTGGTAATTGATCATTGATTGGTCATTGGATATTGGGGATTGGTAATTATTCCGCAAGCATTTGTATGTGCGCGCGCGTTTTTTCTGTTGGCAAAGCTATACGCTAAGATAAAGCATGCCGTTAACTAATTATTACATAGAACGGTTCCTGAATTATCTGGAGATAGAGCGGAATTATTCCGGTTTGACCGTTAAACATTACGGCAAAGACCTGCATGAGTTCGATGCTTTTCTGCAAGCCGACGGAACGGTCAGTGACCTTAAGGAACTGGCCTATATAACTTTGAGAAAGTATCTGATCGTTCTGAATGAGAAAGGCCTGAGCAAGGCCAGTATCTGCCGGAAGATCTCTACCTTAAAAAGTTTCTTTAAATTCCTGATGCGGGAAAAATACCTTAAGGTAAACCCGGCCGCGTCATTGATTTATCCGAAGCGTGAAAAGAAGCTCCCGGAATTCCTGACCGAAGAAGAGGTCGCGATCATTCTTGATACGGCATTTGATACGGCCGGCGAAGCAAGCATCCGCGACCGTTCGATCATGGAATTGTTTTATGGCTCGGGGATCCGGATATCAGAATTAACCGGATTGAATATCGAAGACGTCGATTTTTTCTCGGCAGTCGTGGTGGTCCGGGGAAAAGGCAAAAAGGAGCGGTTGGTCCCGCTGGGCAGTAAAGCGCAGAGCGCTCTGCGGGAGTATTTGGAAAAAGAACAACGCAAAGAGGGGCCGGTTTTTTTCAGCCGCAAGCAGAGCAGGATCACCGACCGCGCGGTCAGAAATATCGTAAAAAAATATATCAAAAAGGTCGCGTGTTTAAAGAAAGTCTCTCCTCACACGTTCCGGCATTCATTTGCCACGCATCTGTTAAACAGAGGAGCGGATTTACGCACGGTTCAGGAACTGTTGGGCCATGCAAGTATATCGACCACGCAGGTCTATACGCATTTGACGACGGACCGGCTTAAGACTATTTATGCGCAAGCGCATCCGCGTGCACGATGATTACGATACTCCTATATGATATTGCGGTGATTCTTGCGGGAATGCTTTTTCTCCCGTGGTATCTTTGTAAGAAGAAACGGGTGTATCCTCTGGGAGAGCGGCTGTGGAGTTCCGGCCGTGCGCATCAGCGCCAATCGGTATGGATACACTGCGTCAGTGTCGGCGAAGTGATCCTTATTCAAGAGCTCTTGCGGGAAATACGCAAGGCTTACCCGCAGTACGATCTTGTTATTTCAACGATCACCCCCGCGGGGTATTCCGTGGCGCGGAAGCAGTACGGCCCGGACGCGGAGATCATTTTCCTGCCGTTGGATATCAGCGTCAGTATCCGGCGGGTACTGACACGGATCAATCCGGTGTTGTTTATCGCGGTCGAGACTGAGTTGTGGCCGCAGCTGTACCGGTTGTTGTCCCGGCGTTCAATCCCTATTATGATCATCAATGCCCGGATCTCACCGGCGGCATATGGCCGGTACCGGCTCATTAAACTATTGCTGGGCGGGTTGTTTAGACGCGTGCGCTTTATTGCTGCGCAGAACCAGCAGTATTGCCGGCGGTTTATTGACTTAGGAGCGTCTTCCGATCAAGTATGCGTCGGGGGAAACTTAAAATTTGAGAATATTCACAAGGCCGATACCGAGAAACTGCAGCGAGTCCGGCAGGAGTTGGCTCCGCGTTTGGCTAAGAAGGGAAAAGATTTCCTTATCGTTGCCGGCAGCACGCACCATCCCGAGGAAGATATTTTATTGCAATGTTATCAGCGCTTGCAGCAGCCCTATCCGTATCTGCGGTTAGTCCTTTGTCCGCGGCATCCGGAACGCGCGGAAAAGATAGTGCAATCCGCGCAAAAGATGAAACTGCCGGTGGTACGGTTGTCTTCGGGAAAACCGGCCCTGGATGCCGCAGTGATCATCGCGGACAGCCTGGGTATTTTGTTCGGTTTATATTCTTTTGCGGATGTCGCGTATGTCGGCGGCAGTTTGGCGCCCATCGGCGGGCACAACATCCTTGAGCCGGCGTACTTTCATAAACCGATTATTTTCGGGCCATCGATGTTTAATTTTGAAGATATGCGGGATATTTTTCTCCAGCGGCGTGCCGCCATCCAGGTACGGGATTCTCAAGAATTGTATGTGCGTTTAAACGACCTGATCACGAATGAATTAGTAAGGGTAACGTTACAGAATAACGTCCGTTCGCTGTTTGACGCGGAACAGTCGATCGTGCAAAAGAACATGGAGTTGATACGAAAATGCCTGAGCTGAAGCGTTTCTATATCCGCGTGGCTGAAGGACGGGCCCGGGATTGGCCGGCTCGTATTCTGCGGATATTCTTACTGCCGTTCAGCGGTTTGTATTTCCTGGGTATCGGGGCACGAAATGCGTTGTTTGATTGCGCCTTTATAAAACAATACCGGTCGTGCGCGAGGATCATCAGTGTCGGTAATCTAACCTGGGGCGGAACGGCTAAAACATCGATGGTGCTTCGTCTGGCACAGCATTATCTGTTGCGGCAGAAAGTCGCGATTATCTGCCGGGGATATGCTCAAGATGAACCGGCATTGCTTGAATCTTCTTTAGGGGGTGCGGTAAAAGTTTTTCAGCATAAGGATCGGATACGGCTTATAGAGGAACTTGAGAATGAGTATCCGATTCTTATCATCGATGACGGGTTTCAATACCGTTTTGCCGGCCGTTCCCTGGATATGGTCATGTTTAATGCCGCCAGTTTTAATCATAGATACCTGATCCCTGCCGGCACTCTCCGGGAGCCGTTAAGCAGTGTACGCCGCGCGGATATGGTTGTCCTCAGTAATACGGATCTGGTCGCTGAGGAACGGGTAGAAGATATCATCCATCAAATGAAAGCGATTAAGAAAGGCTTGCCGGTGTATCAGAGTCATTATCAGCCGCAGGGCGTGTACGATCTGAGCGGCCGGAGCGTTGAAGCGGGGACGCTTCGAGGAAAGAAGATCGCCATGCTTTCGGGGATCGCATTCCCGGACGGCCTGCGCAAAAAGATCGAATCATGCGGCATTTCCGTGCACCGCAGTTTTATTTTTCCGGACCATCATTTATTTACTGCCGAGGATGTCGCGCAGATCAACCGCGTTGCCGTTGAGGAGAAATTGGACGCGATCATGACTTCTTTTAAAGATTCTTTCCGTTTGCGCGCGTATACCCTGAGTGTTCCGTTGCTGGTTCTTAAGGTACAATTAGTGATCGATAATGAGTCTGCTTTTTTTCAGGAGATGGACCGGTATGTTGTTGTTTAGGGTCATTATTTGGGTGCTTTCAGTGCTGCCGGCCGGGATAGTCTTTTCGGCCTTTAGCCTGTTCGGGAGGATCTTTTTTTTCTGTGCGGTCAAAAAAAGGCTTACCGCGTATAAAAACCTGAAGATCGCGTTTCCCGATATAGATTTTAAAACCGCGCACCGTATCGCGAAGATCTCCTGTATTAAATTCGGCTATAATATCGCGGAGACATTCCGTTTGCCGGTACTGACGAAAGCGTACGTGCGCAAACATCTTTCAGTCGTCGGCGAAGAGCTTCTTCGGGAAAAGGATTCCGCGGTCATCGTCGGGATACACGAAGGGAGCTGGGAAATGTTGAATGCTTCCCTGGCGGCGTTTATTCCGTATGCCATCCTTGCGCAGCAACAGCGGCATCTGACGTTGGATTACTTCCTGAATAAACTGCGCGTTGAGCAGGGGTTATCGGTCATCGATAGCAGTAATTTACGGGAACTCGTCGAATATTTCCGTAAAGGCTTCTGGGTCGGTTTTGCCGTCGACGGCGGGTATGAAGAGAACGCCCTGACCGTGCCGTTTTTCACCCGCACAGTGCCCACGCCTTCAGGCGCGGTCCGCTTCGCAAAGAAATTCAATAAGGATATTGTCTGCGGGTATGTCCAGCGTATCCGGGGCCAGTATCACGGGCTTACTTTAAAGAAAGTCAGCGGGGTTGCCCGGAAAGATACCCGCGCGATATTAGAAGAGATCAATCATATCTATGAGGATTTTATCCGGGAAGAACCCACGGAGTACGGATGGTTTTATAAACGGTTTAAATATGCTCCTCAGCGCGATGTGGTCATCCTTGATGACGGCAGGCCGGGACATCTGAATCAGTCATTGAGCCTCTATGAGATGATGGCGCAGGCTCGCCCGGAATTGGCCTTCAGGAAAAAGCTCGTGCCGGTCCGCTTCAAAAATACTTTCTGCCGGATGATCGCTCAGGTAAGCGCGTTATGGGCATCAGGGTATTGCAGCGGCTGCGCGGCCTGTCTGCGGTATCTATTGACCGGAGATAGTTTCCGTCAGGCGGCGACCGGCAACGCGGACGTCGTCATTTCTACCGGGAGTTATTTAGCCGGGGTCAATGTGATCCTGGCCCGCGCGCATCAGGCGGTTCCTTTAAGCGTATTCGGTTCCGCAGTGCCTGCCGCGAAGTTCCACACAGTTTTCTCTCCGCGGCACGATCAGCGAAAAGGGAAGAACGTCGTTCAGTTTGAAGGAGCGTTGTCTTTTAAGGACCCGCTGGTTTTTCAACAGGAAGCCGACCATTTTGTCGAACAGTGCGTGCGGACACCCCTGAAAGGATTCTATGCGATTGGAGTCCTGATCGGAGGCAATACGAAAGATGCTTCGTGCGATGTCGATGCCGTAAAACAGTATTTGGAAAAGATCGCGGAATATGCGGCCGCGCACACGGGGTCGGTTCGGTTGCTCTTGAGTACGTCGCGGCGTACGCCTGAGGCGATAGAATCGGTCATTGAGGGCCTTTTTGCGGACAAAGAATATGTCGGTTCGCTTATCATCGCCAATAAAAAGAATTATCCCTGGGTCCTCTCGGGAATGCTTGCCTGTTCCGCTGCCATGGTCGTCAGTAACGACAGTATTTCCATGATCTCGGAAGCAGCCAGCCGTGTGCCGACGCTGATCATTAACAGCGTCGCTTCGGTACGGCACTGCACGTTTGCCGAGTACCTTGCTACCCATAAGCACGCGCTCTTGGCCCGGTCTCCGGCCGAGATTTCTTCCTTACTAACCAACCTCAAAAGTGGTACAATACCACTGGTTAAGCTGGATAATCAGCAGATTATTGCGGAACATTTCAGGACGAAAGTAAGTTTGTAAAAGGGTTAATCGTTTGTCGGTAATGAAGCCCGTATGAATGGTTTTAAGTTTCTGGAAGTTGTTCTAATTAATTTCCAATTACCAATGATCAATATCCAATAAATTATTAATTTCCAATAACCAATTAGAAGAAGAAATATGTTTCTTTGCATTTTATTGGAAATTGGTGATTAGTCATTGATTGGTAGTATTGATAATTGGGCATTGGAAATTCAATGGTTTTAGTATTATGCGTATTTTACAAATAATCCCAGAGCTCAATATCGGCGGAGTCGAGACCGGGGTGGTCGATTTGTGCAAATACTTTCGCGAACAGGAAGTGTATTCCGTGGTGGTTTCGGCCGGAGGAATACTCGTACCGGAATTGCTGCGGCAGAATACCGTTCATTACCAGTTGCCGGTACATAAGAAATCTTTGCTTTCGATGGTCCGCTGTATCAAAAGATTACGCGTAATCATCAAGAAAGAACGGATCGATATCGTTCACGCGCGGTCACGCATCCCGTTTTGGATCGGTTTTTTTGCTACGCGCAATACCGCCGCGCAATTTGTCGCGACGATGCATGGGTGTTACTCTCCACGGCCGTCGAGCCGGGTCATCTGCTGGATCAAGCAGCTGATCTGTCCGTCGGCCTTTGCCGCGCATTATTTTAACCGTCATTTCGCGGTTCCTTTTGAGAAGATCAAGATCATACCGCGTTGGGTCGATACGCAGCGTTTCTCTTACCGGGAGTATGATCAGCGCAGCAAGATCGATTTTACCCTCTGTTATATCGGAAGATTGGCGCCGGCTAAAGGGATCGAGTATCTTTTGCGTTCCTTGGTCAAAGTGAAACGGGTGGTCCCCCGGATCCATTTAAAAATAGCCGGCACGTCGTCGAAGAGGGCCTATATCCGGTCGTTGCAAGAAAATACCGAGCGTTACGGGTTGTCACAGACCGTGGAGTTCTTAGGAGGCGTACGGGACATAGAGAAAGTGTTGCATCAGTCACATGTCGCGGTGATGCCGTCCGTGGGATATGAATCGTTCGGCAGGGTGATCATTGAAGCGCAAAGCTGCGGCACCGCGGTGATCGCGACCAATACCGGCGCGCAGGAAGAGATAATCCAGGATGGCCGTACCGGTTATCTGGTGCTTCCCCGGGATTCAGACGCGATCGCCGATAAGATCATTAAAGTGCTTTCCGACCGGCCTGCGGCCAAGAGGATGACGGAACAGGCGCGTTCTGTCGTGGAAGAGAAATACACTTTGGCAAAGATCGGGCCGTTGATGATGGACGTGTACACCAATGCCATGCAGGTGCAACATATTCTGGTCATTAAGCTGTCATCGTTGGGAGACGTGGTATTGTCGATCCCGACCTTAAAAGCGCTTCGGCGGCGCTATCCGCGTTCGCGGCTGAGTGTTCTCGTGCAGAGAAAGTACATGAAAATATTGGAAGCCGTTCCCGAGATCGATGAATGTATTCCCTATGAAAGCCCGTCCAAAGGGATCGGCTACGCCTTAAAAACAGCGTCGGACTTGCGTAGGAAATCGTTTGATTATATCGTTGACTTGCAGAACAACCGGCTTTCTCATCTGGTCGGATTTTTAAGTTTTCCCCGGATCTGTGCCGGGTATGACCGAAAATGGGGGTTCCTGTTACACGTAAAGGTCCCCTATCAGGGCAAAGAAAAAATCGATCCTCTGGCCAGCCAGCAAAAAGTATTGGCAAAACTTGACGTAGTTCTCAGCGGAGATGATTTGGTACTCCAAATCCCGCCGCATTGGCAGGAACAGCAAGAAGCTTTTTTGAATGAACAGGGGATTAAAAAGACCGATTCCGTGATCGGCTTTCATGTCAGCGCTTCCGCAGCTTGGTATACGAAGAACTGGCCGGTATTGCATACGCAAAAGCTGATCAGTATGTTTCTTAAAGAAAAAGGAGTCAAAGTCATCCTGACCGGAGACGAAAATACCCGGAGCCTGGCCCAAGACATCGTCGCCGGGGTCGACAATGATGCGTTGGTCAATCTGTGTGGTAAAACAACACTGGTCCAGTTCGTCGGAGCGATCCAGCGTTGCGGAGTTTTTATCTGCCCGGATACCGCAGCACTACATATTGCCGCGGCTTTGAACATCCCGACGGTCGCTTTATTCGGGCCGACGGACCCGTTGCGGCATACGGTTTCGCGGCCCTGTGTGCGGGTTGTTAATCGAAAGTTGAAATGTTCATATTGTTATAGTAAAGCCTGTGCCCGCCAGCCGAAGGACGAGCGACGTGAGAGTCTCTGTTTGAAGAAAGTAACTCCGCAGGAGGTATTCGCTCTCGTAAAAGAGCTGAAGAATACATGAATATCCTCTTATTGAGCAATCACCTTAACCCGGGCGGATTGTCGCGATACATTATTAACCTGTGTCAGGGGCTTGTTCAATCCGGCAATCAGGTGCTGGTCGCCAGTGACGGCGGGATGTGGGAGAACCGGATAGTTCAGGCAAAGGGTACGCATATCGGATTACAGTTGCGGACAAAATGTTTTTTTTCGCCGAAAGTATTTCGCGCGGCGCGGCAGCTGGCCGGCGTAATCCGGCAGCAGAAAGTAGACGTTATTCATGCGAATACCCGGGTGACTCAGTTTCTGGCATGGTTGCTTTCACGTAAGACCGGTATTCCCTATGTCAGTACGTTTCACGGATTCTATAAGAAACATTTCTTTAGAAGGATTTTTCCTCTGGAAGGAGCACAGGTCATTGCCATCAGCAATGCGGTTAAAGACGATGTCGCCGGGTCCTTTGGGGTCCCGTTGAAAAAGATCTCGGTAGTCTATCATGGTATCGACGCAAAGCCGTTTACCGCCCTTCCCTTAGGGAAGAATCCCGCGGCGCCGGTTTGTGTCCTCGGTATTCTTTCGCGGCTTTCGGCCGAGAAAGCGATCGATACGATAATCGGGATCTTCCCTTCTTTGTTGTTGTTGTTCCCGGGATTGCAGTTGCGTATTGCCGGTTCGGGTAAATTGGAACTGCAGCTTACCGGTATGGTAAAGAGCTTACAGTTAGAGAAGCAGGTTACGTTTTGCGGAGTGGTCGATCCGGCAGATTTCTTTTCCCAGATAGATGTTTTACTGTTCCCATCCCGGCAGGAAGGTTTAGGTTTCTCGGTATTAGAGGCCAAAGCCGCCGGGAAAGTGGTCATTGCTTCAACTGCCGGCGGGCTTAAAGAGATCATTGCCGACGGGGTCGACGGATTTTTATTGGAACAGGTGACCGCGGACACCCTGGCCGGTATCCTTAAGAGAATAAATCGTGTCGAAGTATTTGATACGATTGCGCGGAACGCGCGTGAGTCCGCCGGGAAATATACGATAGCGCGTATGGCCGCGCAGACTGCCGCCGTGTATGTAAAGTGTCAAAAAAGAGTATGAAGAAGATCCTTGTGGTGAGCGTTAATTGGCTGGGCGATAGTATTTTTTCATTACCGGTGTTTGAGAACCTTAAACGTGCCTGTCCGGACAGTTATATCGGTGTCGTTGCTCCCGGGTATCTGAAAGAGATATATCAGGCGTGTCCGGCAGTCGATGCTTTTTATGCTTTATCCGACCGGGCATTTTTTAAGAACGTGGCCGGTAAATGGGAGATCGTCCGGTCGCTCAAAAAGGAATCATTTCAGCAGGCCATATTTTTGCACCGTTCGTTTACTAAGACGCTGATCTGCTGGCTCGGCGGGATCCCTGAACGTATCGGCTATCGCCGTGCCAAGTCAAATGGGTTGCTGACGCACGCGGTTGAGCCGGTCGATCCCGGGACCGTGCATCGCGCTGATTATTACGCGGGAGTACTTGCCGGAGCCGGGATCCCGGTCCCGGTCAAGAAATACCGTATCGTAATACCGCAGGAGGCCGCTGAACAGGCTCAGCGGATCTTACAGGATTTAGGGATAAGCCGGCAGGCGTATGTTTGTATGCATACTTCAGCGAATTGGGATCCGAAACGCTGGCCGCAGGGACATTTTGCGCGGTTGGCGGATATGCTGATCAAAGAAAATGATTTGAAGATACTCTTTACCGGTTCAAACAAAGATAGCGGTCTTATACGGCAGATCATCAGTTTAATGCGGGCGTCGAAAGCGGCATTTTCATTGGCCGGGAAGACTTCACTGCTTACGCTTGCAGCGCTGGCACGATCTGCGCGGTGTGTTATTTCCGCGGATTCCGGGCCGTTGCATCTGGCCGCAGCCGCGGGATCCCGTACGGTCGCTTTGTTTGGGCCTACGTCAGAGAAGATCACCGGGCCGCGCGGGATCGGAGAGAGCAGGGTCGTCCGGGCTTCGGTCGATTGCGTGACGCCCTGTTATGATCAGGCGTGTGTATCCAGCCGTTGCATGGAGTCAATAACCGTGGAGGATGTGTATGAAGCTGCGCAGGATTTCTGCAGACAGTCTGCGTAAACGGGTCAAGAACATCTTGATCGTCTTTCCGTCGAACCTTGGGGATCTGTTCATGTGTTTTCCTTCGGTCGATTACGTCCGGGGATGTTTTCCCTATGCCAAGATCAGCGCGGTCGTTTCGCCGCGCACAAAAGACTTCGTCATGCACGTCGATATTTTTGACGCGGTCATTGAATTTAAGAAAGAATGGGACTGGATAAAGAAGCTTAGTTTTGCCTCGGCCTTACACGGCCGGTATCAGGCGGTATTTGATTACAAGAATTCATTGATCCCGTTATTCGTGCAGCCATTGGCAATGACGCCGTTCATCCGTGCGGCTCCGACAGACTGTGTTTTACAGAAGGACGTGTATATATATTATACGAAAAAAGCTTTGCCGCAGGATATGCGTCCGCAACCGTTGAAGAAGGCGGATTGCCTGCTGGAGCCGGACACGCGGCTTTTGTGGGACCATTTTTTCCGGCAGAAAGTCCAGCGAAAAGCGGTATTTATCTGTTTTGCCAGCAATGACCTGAAAAAGAATTATCCCTGGGAAAAATTCGCGCAGGTGGCAGCGCAGTTACGGCAAAAATATCCGGTGATCCTGGTCGGCAAGAAAGAGGATATTCCTCTTGCCGAGAAGATGATGCGGTCTTTGCCGGATACCGCTTCGGTTTGGGACCTGACCGGAAAAACACAGTTGTGGGACTTGTACTATATGCTAAAAGAGTCCGCCGCGTTATTGATTGGTAACGATTCCGGGATCATGCATATGTCCAGTTATTTGAATGTCCCGACCGTCGGGGTGTATGGCCCGACATCACCGGTACAATTTTCTCCCTGGGCTGATAAAGTGCGGGCAGTATTTTCAAAAGACCGCTGTGTTCCGTGCCCGGGAGCGAATAAATGCACCTTTTGGCCGGCAAAGTGTATTGTGGCGGTACCACCGGAAGATGTGATAAAGGCAGCAGAGGATTTGCTGAAGTGAATTTCTGGTATTTTTTAATTACCAATGACCAATTTCCAATACTACCAATTAATGGGAATCAATTACCAAATAGTAAATTAAACACAAAGTTCCTATTTCTTGATTGGTAATTGGATATCCCCTCATTCTTCGGGGAGGGTTCCCACTTGGTAATTGATTGGGTATTGATCATTGGTTGTTGGAAATTAGTGGGTGCGCATGAAAAGATTTCTATCTCAATGTGCTTGTCTATGAAAGAGACGTATTTAAAGAAAGTGCCCCAAAGGATACTGGTCGTCCGTACCGATCGCATCGGAGACGTCGTGCTTTCTTTGCCGGTTGTGGATAACCTGAAACGGGCTTTCCCGGAAGCGCGGGTATGTTTTATGTGTAGTCCGCTTACCCAGGACATTGTCCTTAATTATCCCGGCGTCGATGAAGTGATCGTATTCGACAAAAAGAAACGACATAAAGGTTTTTTCGGCCTGTTGTCATTGGCGTTTGCCATCCGGCGGAAGAAGTTTGATTGGGCGGTCATTTTACACGCGACGAACAGCGTTAATAGCGTCGTGTTCTTGTCGGGGATCCCGCTACGGGCCGGCTGGGCGCGGAAGATGCGTTGGCTGTTGAATAAGCCGTTGCCCTATGCCAAAAATAAAGGCGAGATGCACGAGCGCGATTATAATTTGGAAGTACTCAAAGTCTTGGGCGTCCCGGTCGTCACCAGAGACGTTTCGGTGCACGCATCGAAAACCGCTGAGGAGAACATGAAACAGCGGTTGATTGAAAGCGGTGTTTCCGAGAATGACCTGTTGGTGGGCATTCATCCTTTAAGTTCCTGTCCGTCGAAAATGTGGCCGCGCGCCCGTTTTGAAACACTCGCGTTGCGGTTGATCCAGGACTATGGGGCGAAAATTGTGGTTATCGGCGGAGAAAAGCTTTCTTTTTCTTTAGAGCCATCGGTGCAGGATATGGTCATTAACTTCAGCGGGCTCATTTCGATCGATGAACTGGTTGCTTTGATCCCGCATTGCAGGGTATTGGTATCGAATGATTCCGGGCCTGTCCATATTGCCGCCGGCGTCGGCATCCCCTGTGTGGTGATATTTGGTAGAAAGCAAAAAGGATTGTCTCCCCGGCGTTGGGGGCCGTTGGGCGAGCATGATAAGGTCATAATAAAAGATGCGGGTTGCGTCGAGTGCCTGGCGCATAGATGTACGAGAGAGTTTTTATGCCTTAGAAGCATACCGGTCGAGGAAGTCTTGATTACGGTGAAGCCGTTTTTATAGATTTTACCGTATGTCGTATTGCGTAGTGCGTTCTGCGTGATGTAAGGGCCTTTTCTTTTGTTAAAAACAGATCAACGTATGACGCTGTACGCAATACGCATGACGTAGCATGATAAAAAATGGAATCAATATATGAGTAGAGACAATACAAATAATACACCCGGTGCGATTAACACCCGTTATATCTACGGTCCGGTACCTTCCCGCAGGCTTGGCGTGTCGTTAGGCGTAGATATTGTTCCCTGCAAATTATGCAGTTTTGATTGTGTGTATTGCCAGCTGGGGAAGACTACCCGGTTGACCGACCGGCGGCGGCATACCGTACAGATGAAGCAATTCTCACGGGAAGTTGCCGGAGCCGCCCTGCGTGTCCGGTCTCTTGATTGCGTTTCCATCGCCGGTTCAGGAGAGCCGACCTTAAGCACGGATCTGGCAGAATGCTGCGCGGTCATCAAAAAGTATTTCAGGCAGCCGCTGGTCCTTATAACCAACGCCAGTTTGCTCTGGCGGCCGTCAGTCGCGAAGGATTTACAGCATACGGATATTCTTATTCCGTCGCTTGACGCGGTCAGCCCGGAGGTCTTTAGGGCCTTGAACAAACCCGCGCCGGGTATAGACATACGGAAGATCGTTCGGGGATTAATCGCCTTGCGCCGGAAGTTCTCCCGGAAAATATATCTTGAAGTGATGCTGGTAAAAGGGGTCAATGATACCGTATCCGAAATGCGAAAGGTCGCTGAAGTCGCCCAACGCGTTCAACCGGACAAAGTCCAATTGAATCTTCCGACGCGTGTCCCTTCAGGCAGAAATATGATGCCCGATGCGCGCAGGATCGAGGCGATTGAAAGTGTTTTTAAGGAATATGTCGCCGGCGTGGAAGTCGTCGGAAAGTTCACCGGAGCCGGAAACCCGGTCAAGGGATCGCGCTCGCACGCGATGGGTCAACTCGTGACGATGATGAAAAGACGTCCGGCGACTATTAAGGATATGGTATCCGTGGCCGGTGTCGATGCTGCGACCGTGCGTTTGATCCTTCAGGAAATAGCGGATGTTTATTCGCTGCGCGGTGCGAATGGGTATTATAGTATTAAATAACCGTTACCAACCTCGTAGGTTGGTAACGGTTATGACCGGAAACATATGAAAACAATAGGGATCATTTCTGATACGCATGATAATCTCGACGCGATCGACCGCGCGAAAGCGGCATTTGCTTCAACAAGGATCGACATGCTTGTCCATGCCGGAGATTTCGTCGCGCCTTTTGCGGTCACAAGACTTATCGCAGGCCTTTCGATCGAGTGGAAAGGGGTATTCGGGAATAATGACGGCGAAAAAGCCGGATTACGTCAAGCCTCGGCAGGAGCGATTGTGCCTGCACCGTTGGTTTTTTCGATGGAAGGTAAAACCATATATGTCACTCATGCGTTACGTGAAGACGACCCGCAGTTATTATCTGCGGATGTGGTCATCTACGGGCATTCGCACAAACCTCAGATACTGATGAAGGCCGTCGCGGGGAAGCAGGTACTGTTTATTAATCCCGGGGAGGCCTGCGGGTGGGTAACCGGTAAATCGACCGTCGCAGTATTAAAAGTCCCGTCATTGGAAGCGGAGATCGTGGGTATTTGAAAAAGCTCGTTAGCTCGAGATTTTAAAAACGTACGAGCTCACGAGCATACAAGCTGAGTACTGAACAGTTATGTCCTTGGAGAAATACATACGCTCAATTCCGTATCTGAAAGAAATCGCGCTTTATGCGCATCGGCATTCAGCCGACGTCTATCTTGTCGGCGGGGCGCTTCGTGATTATTTTTTGGAGAGAAAAGGGGCTTTCAAAGATTTTGATTTTGCCGTCCAGAGTGGGGCAAGAAAACTGGCTGAACATATTGCCCGTCTCAGCCAGGGGACATTGGTGGTCTTAGATGAAGACACGAAGAGCTATCGTGTTGTCGTTAAAACCGCAGATACGAATCTTAACTTCGATTTTACCGGTTTTCGGGCGCAGACGATCGAAGAGGATGTGCGCAAGAGAGATTTTACGATCAATGCTTTAGTGGTGCACCTGAACCCCTATCCGAGCGTTCAGCTCAAAGATCCCTTGGGGGCAGCCGCGGATTTTCAGAAAAAGCTTTTACGCGCGCCTTCCGTGCAGACGTTCCGGGATGATCCGCTGCGGATATTGCGCGCGTTCAGCTTACGCGCGTTATGCGATTTCCGTTTCGACCCGGCCACACGGGCTTCTATGGCCAAAGCGAGACATTTGCTGTCGAAAGTATCCGCCGAGCGGATCAGCGAGGAGCTTTTTAAGATATTGAAGGCGGATTCGGCGCATTCTTTGATAAAAGATATGGCGGATTCGGGTATTTTGGAAGTCATCCTTCCCCAGATCAAGAAAATGCAAGGCTGCCGGCAAGGGGAGTATCATCATCTGGATGTATGGGACCATACGATGCTGGTACTCTATAAATTTGAGGAGCTGATTTCCCGGAAAAAACTCAGTGAGGATGTTCTTGCTTATCTCAGGCAGGACATCGTACCGAATCGTCCGCGATGCGCGCTTATTAAATTTGCCTGCTTATTGCATGATATCGGCAAGCCGAAAGCAAAAGGGAAAAAGAACGGGAAGACGATCTTTTATGAGCATGAGAAGTACGGGCAGGAGATCACCGAGAAGATCTGCGGCCGGCTGCGGTTGTCAGTTAAGGAAACACAATTTTTGAAGAACGTTGTTTTTTGGCACTTACGCCCGGGTTGCCTGGCGCAGGAAGGGTATCCGACTGAACGGGCGATATACCGGTTCTTCCGTGATGCGGACACGGAAGGAGCCAGTATTATGCTTCTTTCCATAGCGGATTGGCGCGCGACCCGCGGGAAACTGGTCGATATGAGAAAAAGGCCCGCGCAGGAACGCGTTCTGTTCAAACTGATCGAATCTTATTTCGCGCTTCAGAAGAAAAAAACAATTCCCCCTTTGGTCAACGGACACGATATCATGAAAAAGTTCCGCCTTCAGCCGTCAAAACTTGTCGGGAAGCTTTTGAGCGCGATACGCGAAGAGCAGATGCTGGGGAGAATAACCAACGCGGACCAGGCGTACCGTGTCGCCCGGAGTATCCTGAAAACATGATAATCTAATTTGATTACCGATAATAACCGCCTTTATCTTGACAGTGCTATTTGATTACTGCTATGATTAAATCTAATTGCTATTCTGTTTTTAAAATATAAGAATCGGCTGCCAGGGGTAGATACATATCGGATGAATGAGAAAAAAGCTCTTGAGAGGGATATTTTTTCATTTAAAGGAAAGCAACAATAAGATCCTATGCAGAATGATAAACCGGTCATATTGGTTGTTGATGATGATCCGGTTGTGTCGGAGACGTTGAAGGCTGTTTTTGACGCGCGTTTTAACGTTCTTTTCGCGGGGACTGCGCAGGAATCTTTAACCGTGGTCGCGCGCGAGCCGGTTACCTTAGTCTTTTTAGACGTGCAGTTGCCGGATAAAGACGGGTTGGAAGTACTGAAGAAAATAAAAGAATACGATAGCCGGATTTCCGTGGTCATGGTAACGGCCACGGATAGCGCGAAGACCGCGGTAGAAGCATTGCAGTCCGGTGCCTGTCACTATGTCACGAAGCCGTTTGATCCGCACGAGCTTTTGGCAATAGCCGAAAAAGCTTTGGAGCGGGAACGCCTGATGCGGGAACTTACCTCTTTTCGCGCCCTGCGGGACCAGGTCGGTTTTGGCGCTATTATCGGAAAAAGCCGGCAGGTCCGGGAGGTCTTTGATATTATCCGGAAAGTCGTCGAGAACGAAGCGACAGTCTTTATTTGCGGCGAGAGCGGTACGGGTAAAGAATTGATCGCCCGCTCGATCCATTGCAACAGTGCCAGAAAACAGGGCCCTTTTATCGCGGTTAATTGTGCCAGTATCCCGGATAATCTGATCGAGAGCGAATTGTTCGGCCATGAGCGGGGCGCGTTTACCGACGCGGCGCATCAGAAGCTGGGTATGTTTGAATTGGCGCACGACGGGACGCTGTTTCTTGATGAGATCTCCACGCTCAAGACGGATACACAGGCAAAGTTGCTGCGGGCGCTGGAAGAGCGGGAGATCAAGCGTTTGGGCGGGACAAAGATCCTTAAGGTAAACGCGCGGATCATCTCGGCGACGAACAGCGATGTGCGGCAAGCCATCAGCGAAGGGAAATTCCGTCAGGACCTGTATTATCGTTTAAACGTCATCCCGATCTACGTGCCGGCATTGCGCGACCGGAAAGACGACATCCCGCTTTTAGCGCAGCATTTTTTACAGACCTATAACCGGATGTTCAGAAAGAATATCCGCGGGATTTCCGAAGAAGTCCTGGAATGTTTCTCCTCGTACGAATGGCCGGGTAATATCCGGGAATTGCGGAACGTCATCGAGCGGCTTGTCGCGTTAAAAGATGAGGGCCCGATTACTTTGCTTGATATTCCGTTTGATATGTTTGTTCGGAATACCTGCGGGAAAGTAGTATGCAATGATGACGGGCTTAAGACCGCCTGCCGGAATTTCGAGAAACAATATATTGAAGCCGTCTTAGAGCGGACCAGCGGCAATCAGTCGCAAGCAGCCCGGATACTGGGGATACACCGCAATGCTCTGTCAAATAAAATG
>Ga0172370_10003786_pt1 | contig 20701 bp, 11 predicted proteins | sample LakKiv5m_FD_114538 | JGI IMG/M metagenome (GOLD analysis project Ga0172370, IMG submission 114538) | Freshwater microbial communities from Kabuno Bay, South-Kivu, Congo - kab_022012_11.5m | ecosystem: Environmental > Aquatic > Freshwater > Lake | place: Democratic Republic of the Congo...
ACTTGCCCTACGCCTCGGTGCGCGGTGGTGATCTGTCGCGCTTCTGGGGAGAATTACGTGCTTTCTCGCTGCAGCCGATGGTCGACCCGCGCATGTTCTCGGTCGGTGCAGGATTCCGCGGCGAGATGTTCAGCGTGCGTCCGTGGCTGGGATTCATTGCCAGGCCGATGCACCTGTACCGCTGGCTGAACAACCAGCACCTCGAGGACGATGTCCTCGCCACCGTCAACAATGGTCCCGATTTCGCGGGCGGCCTCGAGGCCACGTTGGCGGTGAGCGAAGAGGCCGACGTCTTCTTTCACGTCATCGGCGCCGAGGCTCCCAGCGGCCATGTCGGCCTGCGGTTGCGCTTGGGCGGCGACTCGGGCCTGTGAGGAGGCCGGCGCAAATCGCTCGCCAGCGTCAGTTGGCCAGGTACGTAATCAGGTAATCCCAAACGAAGATTCCGATCGCGCTCGTGACCACGCACTGGTTGACGGCGCGTCCCACGCCCGTGGCTCCACCGCTGACGTTCAAGCCGTAAAAGCACGAAATGACACTGATCGATGCACCAAAGCTCGCGGCCTTGCACAGGCCGGTGAAGTACTCGTCGAGCAGATGGCCTTCGAATACGCCGTGGAAGAAGACGCGGTAGTCGACTTCAAGGATCAGTTCGCTCGTCAATGCGCCGCCCACGAGGGCAAACAGGTCGCCCAACGCCGTGAGAAGCAACAACATCACCATCATCGACAAGAAACGTGGAACGACGAGGTGGTTGATGGGGTCGATGGCCAGCGCGCGCAGGGCGTCCAACTGCTCGGTCACCTTCATCGTTCCCAGTTCTGCGGTGTTGTTCGCGCCGACCCGGCCGGAGAACATGAGGCCGATCAACACGGGACCGATTTCCGCCAGCACCGCGTAGCCCGCTCCCCAACCCAAAAGGCCTGTCGCGCCAGTCTGTTTCACGTACTGGCCCGACTGGATGACCATGATGGCGCCCGTGAACATGGCCGTCATGATCACGATGGGATAGCTCTTGACGCCGACCTTGTACAGGTTGAGCCACGTCTCGTCGCGGTCGAAGCGCGGCGGGAACATCGCCCGCACGATGCGGGAAAACACGATGGTGATGCCGCCGACGGTTTCCGCGGCGCCGAGGAAGACTCCACCGATCATGGCGAGGAATTTCATGTCCTTCCCACCACGCCTTTGCGAAAGAACTCGTGCACGATGGGGTCGCTGCTGGCCATCGCGTCCTGCTCCGTGCCTTGAAAACGCACACGGGCGTCGTAAAGCAGCACATAGCGGTCGCACACCGGCCGCATGCGGTCGATGTCGTGGCTGATGACAAGGCAAGTAGAATTGCGCTGTTCCTGCGTGCGTCGCACCAGATTGAAGATCTTGGACGAGGTCACCGGATCCAGGCCGGCCGTCGGGTCGTCGAAGAAGATGAATTCGGGATCGTTGATATTGGCGCGCGCGAGGCCAACGCGCTTCTTCATGCCGCCGGAAAGTTCATTCGGCATGAGGTGTTGCACTTTGGGCAGGTCGACTTCGCTGAGGCGCTCTTGCACCTTCGCTGCAATCTCTGCCTCACTCGCTTGACCGCGCTGGCGCATGGGAAACGCGACGTTGTCGCCGACCGTCATGAAATCAAAGAGCGCGTAGTTCTGGAAGACCAGACCAACGCGCGTCCGCAACTCCTGCCGCTGCTTGTCACCCAGCGCCAGCAAGTCCTGACCGAGAACGTGGATTTCGCCGGCATCCGGCATCAGTAGACCGCAGCAGAGTTTGACCAGCACAGATTTGCCGACACCGCCCGGGCCAATCAGACCCACGACTTCGCCTTCGCGCATCGACAGATCGACACCGTCGAGCACGCACACGTCACCGAACCAGTGCGTCAGGCCTTTGACGTCCAGGACAATCTCGCCACGCGGCGCGCGATCGCTGATTGCCGTCGTGTCGATCTCGCCGTAGGGCACCGTCTCGTGGCTGTCGCGCCGCGTCATCGTCGGCCTCCGCGCAGCGACGCTGAGCGCATCGCCACCTGCAGCCTCTCGATCATCTCGCGTGCCAGGCGCACTTCCTTTTCCTCTACAGGCGCGCGACCTTTCAGATCCTCCAGGCAGGCCTTGCGCAGGTCGCGTGTCTCGCTCTCGTGGCAAATGCGTCGGTCGTCCTCAGCAAAATCATCATTGCGATCACGTACATACGCCAGAACGTCCTGGCACGTGTCGATCGCCGCACGCAGGTCGCCGCGTTGCTCTTCAATGGCCGCCAGCTCCAGCATGAATTGCGGCATCTTCAGCGGTGTCCTCAGCATTTCCGGCAGATTGCGCGCGTGCCACTCGGCCCTCTTCAGGTCCTGCAACTCGCCGCGGTAGAGTTCGATCAAGCGCATGCTGGCAAGGGTATGTTCCGACAGCACGTAGCTGGCGAAATTGTAGCTTGTTTCATACGTTGCGACGACGCGTTCCAGCTCCAGCGCTTCTGCTTTGGCGTGGCCCAGCGCCCGCTCCAGCCGCGCGTGCAGCATCATGGCGTCGATGATCGTCTGCACCTCCGGATGCAGTTTCTCTAGACGTTCCAATAGGTTGACCGCATCCTGGCGCGCCATTGCCGTGTCCGCCAGATCCATCAGCATCGCAGCACGCAACAAAAGATTGTCCGCGATATCGGTCTCCGGCGCCTGCCGTTCCATGCGCAACATCCATGCGATCAGTCCGTCACGCTGCGTCGCATGCTGCTTGCCGTACAAGTAGAGGTGATCCAATGCCCGCTGCGTCGCCGCTGCCGACGGTTTGCGCTCGATCAACGTCTGGAACATGCGCAGGGCCAATTCGGTCTGACCCAAGTCGTACAGGCGCAACTCGCCAGCGTGCATGAAGGCACGCGCGCGCACGTCGCCGTCGAAGGCGTCGGTCGACAAGGCGTCGTAACATGCCGTCGCTGCGCCGAACGCGTTGGCGCGTGCCTGCGTCTCGCACGCCATCAGGGCGGCCTCGTCGGCGTCGCGCGGATCCTTGGCCGACTTGCGCAGTTGTGCGAAGCGCTCGCGTGCCAGGTCGCGCTGGCCATCGTCGTGCAACCGCTCTGCGAAGTAGAAGTCCTCCTCCCACTTCAGCAACGGCACCGACCGAGCGCAGGCCGTCGCGAGCGTGATCAGGGCAAGGTTGAAGAGGAGTCGGGCCATCACGCGGGGCAGGGTAGCGTGCGCGGGCGTGGATGAAAAGGCGCGCGCCCGGACGCGAGCAGCCTGCCGGAGATGCGCCATGTCGTTTCGACACGCTCCTAGTTGAGGATGACGTTGTCGATCTGCCAGGTCGAGTTCGAGATCACTGCCGTTGACGTCACCAGGAAGCCGATCTCGACCGTGCCGCTGCCCGGCATCGGGCTGATCATCACCTTGTACTGTTGGGTTCCCGCCTGCACGTTGATGAGCTGCAACTCGGTCCAGGTCTGCCCCTTGTTGTACGAGACCCGTACGCTGCAAGAGGAATTGCTCGGAAGCGGAATGCCGCCCGGGCCGCCCTGGCTCGCATAGCTCAGGCTGAAACCCAACGTCGCCGCGGTCGCTTTGCCGATCTGGATCGGCGGCGAAGCCAGCAGCGCGCCGACGGTCGCGAAGTTCGGAATGCCTCCCGCCGCGTTCAGGGACGCCGCCTTGCCGCCACCGGCCGTCATCGCGAGGCCCCAGTTGAACTTGCCAAAGCCCGGCTGCAGTTGCGCCGTCCAACCGCCGTCGGACAGGACCTTGTAGGCATCGAACGTCTCTTGCCACGGCAGTTGGCTGCCGTCGTCGCACGCATCACCAATTCCGTTGCCATTCAGGTCCTTCTGGTCCGGATTGGCCACGAGCGGGCAGTTGTCCTTGGTGTCCGGGATGCCATCGTTGTCATCGTCGGCGTCACACGCGTAGCCCAGGCCGTCGCTGTCCGCGTCGGACTGATCCGCTGACGGCACGAGCCAGCAGTTGTCCTGTCCATTCGGAATCTTGTCATTGTCGGCATCCGCATCACAGGCACTGGGCGTGCCATCGCCATCGTTGTCCATGCCCAATGTCTGCGCCGCGCCGATGGCGAACTGGTCGATGTAGATGCCAGCCGTCGTGTTTGCCTGACCATCCAACGTGTCGAACACAAAGCGGAATCTTACTTCCTTGCCAGCATAGGCGCTGAGGTCGAGCAGTTGCTTGGCCCATTTCGAGATGACCGTGTCGCCACCCTTGGTGACGATCGTGGTCCAGCTCGCGTAGTAGTCATCCATGGTCGCGATTTGCAGGTCGATCTTGTCCCAACTCGTGCCGCCTTCGACGGCGAACAGATACCAGTATTGTAGCGTGATCTTCACGTCTTTGGGCACGCTGATGACGGGCGAGGTCGCCATGCCGCTGTTCTGCGACCCCGAATCGTAGTTGCCGGTCTTCGGGTTGCCGTAGTAGAGCGCGCCCGGCTTGGTCTTGGACTCGCCGCCGCTGAACACCTGCCAACCGACGTTGTTCATCGCAGGCGTGAAGGTCCAGTTCGCCGAGCTGCTGTCGTCCCAGTTGAATAGGGCCACCGCGCCGTCGTCGACGAGGTTGTTGCAGTTTTCGTCCTTGGCACTGCAAGGCACATCAATGGCTTGTGGCGCGTCCGCATCCTTGGGCGCGCAATCCTGGCCATTGAGGTAGCCATCGCCGTCGATGTCGTCGTCGCACACGTCGCCTTTGCCATCCTTGTCCAAGTCGGCCTGATCGATGTTCTGCACCTTCGCGCAGTTGTCGCAAGCGTCGCCCGCGCCGTCCTTGTCGCTGTCGGCCTGGTCATTGGGCATGGCCTTGCAGTTGTCGCAAGCGTCACCGACCTTGTCCTTGTCTTGATCGGCCTGATCCGAGTTCTTGACGGTCGGGCAATTGTCGTCTGGATTCAAGATCGTGTCGTTGTCCCAGTCCGCGTCGCACGCGTCACCTTTGCCGTCCTTGTCTGAATCCTTCTGGTCCGGGTTGTAGATGTCTGGGCAGTTGTCGGGTTTGTTCTCCACCTTGTCGCCGTCGCGATCGGGATCGCAGACGTCGCCGACGCCGTCCTTGTCGCTGTCCGCCTGCCCCGGATTGGCCTGGGCCGGGCAGTTGTCGGACTTGTCGCAGATGCCGTCCTTGTCCTGGTCTGCGCAGCAAGCGGGCGACTTCGACGGCTCGTGTCCGCAGACGCCGCTGGCGCAGTAGTCGATGGTGCAAGCGTCGTTGTCGCTGCAATCGGTGTCGGCAAAGCACTTCTTCGGATCGACGCACTGACCGCCGACGCACATCGTGCCGTCCGTGCAGGCGCCGCACTGGCCGCCGCACGAGTCGGGGCCGCACTTGTTGTTGCCGCACTTGGGCGTGCAATCCTTGACGCACTGGAAGATCTGGTTTTCGCAATGCGTCCCGTTCAGGCAAGCGCCGCAGTCGCCGCCGCAGCCGTCCGGGCCGCAGGTCTTGCCCTTGCAGTTGGGCGCGCACTCACATGTTCCTTTGCTGGAGCAGTATTGCGTCGACTTGCACGAGCCGCACGATCCGCCGCAGCCGTCGTCGCCGCAGACCTTCTTGCCGCACGTGGGCTTGCACGGGCAAATACCGCAATCTTGCGGGCAATTGGTGCAGGTCTCGCCGTTCTGCGGCTCGCAGGTGAAGCTGCCGCATCCGGGAATCGGGCAGCAGTCCTTGGCGCAGCTGTCGCACGTCTCGCCCGGGTCGCAGGTGTTGTTGCCGCAAGTCACGGGGCACAAGCCGCAATCTGTCGGGCAGCTCGAACAGGACTCGCTGGCGTCGCAAGCGCCGTTGCCGCACACGCCGGGGCAGATGCCGCAATCGCTCGGGCAATTGCCGCACGTCTCGGTCTTGGGGTTGCACAATCCGTCGCCGCAAGTCTTCGGCAAGACAGAGCACTGGCCGGTCGGCGTGCAGACGGAGTTCGGCGGGCAAACGCCGCAGGTGCCGCCGCAGCCGTCGTCACCGCACTTTACATTCGCGCACTTGGGCACGCAGGTGCCGCCGCACCCTCCCGGTGTCGACTTGCAGATGTCGACGCACTTGAAATCCCACGCCACCTGGCAACAGAAGGGATTCATGTCGCAAACGGTCTTCTCGCACGAGCAGCCGTTGCAGCCGGGCGTCTGGGTGACCTGGCAGCCATCGTTCACAGGGCAAAGTCCGCAGTCTTTCGCGCAGTTGTTGCAGGACTCGCCCTGGGTGCCGGCGCACACGGAATCGCCACAAACCGGCGCGCAGGCGCCGCAGTCCGGCGCGCAATTCTTGCAGTTTTCAGTTGAAGGGTTGCACAGGCCATCGCCGCACGTCGGCGCGCACGGGCCGCAGTCGCCGGGGCAGGTCTTGCAGGTCTCGCCGGCCTGGACTTCGCAGCTCTTGTTGCCGCAAGCCGGGCATTTGCCGCAGTCTTTCGCACAGTTCTTGCAGTCCTCACCCGACTCGCAGTTCAGGTTGCCGCACACCGGGCCGCAAGAGCCGCAATCCACGGGACAAGTCGAACATTTCTCGCTACTTGGATCGCATACGCCATCGCCGCACGGGTTGGGGCAAGGACCGCAGTCGGTGGGGCAGGAGTTGCACGACTCCGGTGCGGGTATCGGGCCCGGAAACGGCATCGGTGGCAACGTGTCGGCGCAGATGCCATCGCCACAGACACTGGCGCACGGCCCGCAGTCCATCGGGCAGCTCTGGCAGCTTTCGCCGACCATCCCGTCGCAAATTCCGTTGCCGCATACCGGGTTGCAAGGACCGCAGTCCATCTGGCAATTGTTGCACGTCTCGCCGTTCCAGGGCGTGCATTGGCCATCGCCGCACACGGCCGGGCAGGAACCGCAGTCCTGCGGGCAGTTGGAGCAACTTTCACTGTTCGGCGCGCAGATGCCGTCGCCGCAGGTGCTTGCGCATTTGCCGCCGCACTTTTGGCTGCATTCGTTCACGCATTGCTGGTCCCAGGCGTTCGCGCAGCAGTAGGGATCCATGCCGCATACGCATTTCTCGCAAACGCAGCCGCCGCAGGTGGGCGAACTGGTGGGCAAACAGCCGTCCGTGACCGGGCAGGTGCCGCAGTCCATCGGACAAGTCGAGCACTTCTCCATGCTTGGATCGCAGAGGCCATCGCCGCACTTGGGACCACAAGGGCCGCAGTCCATTGGGCAACTGCTGCAGCTTTCGCTGGCGGCGTTGCACTGGCCATCGCCGCACACGGGTGGGCAGGTGCCGCAATCCTTGGCGCAAGTGCTGCATTTTTCGCTATTTGGATCGCAGGCGCCATCGCCGCAGAAGGGCTCGCAGGCGCCGCAGTCGGTGCCGCAGTTCTTGCAGTACTCGCCCGCGGCCGGATCGCAGACGCCGTCGCCGCAGCCTTTCTCGACGCAGAACGGAGCCTTGCAGTCCTGCGGGCAAGACGTGCAATCTTCCGTGATCAGGTAGTCGCACTTGCCGTCGCCGCACACTGCCGGGCAAGTCGGGCAATCTTTTGCGCAATTCTTGCAGTCCTCGCCGCCTTCGCAGTTGCCATTGCCGCATACCGGACCACAGGGTCCGCAATCGATCGGGCAGCTCGAGCACTTTTCGAATGTCGGATCGCACATGCCGTCGCCGCACGTGGGTTTGCACGGGCCGCAGTCCGGTTGGCAACTCTGGCAGGTCTCGCCCAACCACGGTGCGCATTGGCCGTCGCCGCAGGTAGGCTTGCACGGGCCGCAATCGCCGGGACACGTCTCGCAGGTCTCCTTCATCCATGGCGCGCACTGGCCGTCGCCACAAGTCGGCAAGCAGGGACCGCAGTCCGGTTGGCAGGATTCGCAACTCTCGGAGGCATCGCACTGGCCATCGCCGCAGCCTGACGGGCAAACTCCACAATCCTTCGCGCACGTCTTGCAGTCCTCGCCCCAGCCCGGCAGACATTGGCCGTCGCCGCACATGCCGGGGCACAGGCCGCAGTCTGCGGGACAACCCGTGCAATCCTCCAACAGGTTGGCATCGCAGATGCCGTCGCCGCAGCTGCCGGGGCAAACTCCACAGTCTTTCGCGCAATTCTTGCAGCTTTCGCCGGTCGCGGCATCGCACAGGCCGTCGCCGCACTTGGCGGGGCAGATGCCGCAGTCACTCGCACAATTTGCGCACGATTCTCCCTGCATCTGGTTGCACTGGCCATCGCCACAACCGGCCGGGCACTTGCCACAATCGATCGCGCAGGTGCTGCAGTTCTCGCCGATGGTGGCATCGCAGATCTTGTCGCCGCACGCCTTGGGGCACAGGCCGCAGTCGAGGGTGCAGTTCACACAACTTTCACCCTGTGAGATCTGGCACATGCCGTCGCCGCAAGCCGGCGGGCAGACGCCGCAATCCTTGGCGCAGCTGCTGCAGCTCTCGCCCATCGACGGGTCGCAGTTGCCATCGCCGCACACGCCGCCGCATGGGGCGCCGCATTTCTGGCAGAGAGCCGCGCAGGAGGCGTCCCAGGAACTCGTGCAACAATGCGGATCGACATTGCAGACGCAGGATTCACAGGCGCAGCCCTTGCATCCGGGTTCGGTCGTCGCCGTGCAGCCGCCCGTGTCCTTGCACGCGCCGCAGTCTTGGGGGCAGTCCTTGCAGGACTCGGTCGTGGCGCACACGCCGTCGCCGCAACTCGTGGTACAGGAACCACAATCGGCCGCGCAAGTGGCGCAGGTCTCGCCGAGCTTGGGGTCGCACTTGCCATCGCCGCAGCCGCTCTTGACGCACTGGCCATTCTGGCAGGTCGTGGCGGTAGGGCAAAGGATGCCGTTGCCCAGCGTCTGGCCGTCCGCGTTGCACGTGACCGCGTAGCCACCCACGCAGAGCTTGGCGCCCGGCTGGCAGGGAATGGCGTAGCACATCTGGATCTTGGGGTCACACTTGAAGCCCTGCGGGCAGTCGTCGTCGAACTTGCAGGCGGTTGGCTGCGGCCCGACGTCGGGCGCGTCAAATGGATCGACGTCCAGCGCGGATACGTCGATCTTGCCGGACCCCTGGACATCCGCATACGGATTGGCAAAGGAGATGACGCCCTGCTCCGGTGTGTTGGAACAATGGCCAAGCAGCACCACTGCGCCCAAGAGGCAGGCGGCAGCGAGGCGCGTGTGCAGTGTCTTCATCGGATCCCCCTGGCCGCGGCGCGGTTGGCGTCTCGTCCTCGGCCTCCTGGCCTACAAGCCCATGTCGGCTTCGTAGTTCATCTCGATCTCGTCGCCCTTCTCCTGAACTTCGGTGAAGAAGACCGCTTCAGCATAGCGTTTGCACAGCCGATCCACACAGCGCAGTCCGGCGGCGCAATCCTTTGTCTTGAGGCAGGGTTCCGACTCGCCGGGGACTTCACCCGTGGTTTGCAGGCAGTCTGGCGAGGACTTGATGACGTAGTCCTTGCCGAAGACGAGAGACGTGCGCTGCGCACCCCGCGTGCGGATGAGGCTGATTCTCGGTGTCCCGTCGGTCGTCGTGTATGGCGGCTGCGTCAGGCACATCTTGGTGGTCCTTCTCAAGATCAGGTCGGCGATGCTGTTGAGTGCGGGTGCGAAGTCGACGCCGCAAATGCTCTCGACCAGGCCATTGGCGCCAAAACCTTGGGCAAGTTGGATGTACCGCGAGCCAAAGCCGGATGTTCCACCCTTGGCGCCAGCACAGATGTAGGGCGACTGACCGTTGGCAACGTTGCGGATCAACGAGCGGAAGTACGTAGCTTGATCCCACCGCTGCTGATCGCGAACCTGTGCCGCTTTGCCTTCGTCCGTGGTCGCCGTCGCCGCGACGGGCAGGGCATCGCCGGTGATGCTGGCGACGAGCACGTGGGAGGGATCGGGCTTGAGCGACTTGAAACGATTGACAAATTCGCTGACCGGCGCAAAGCGCGCATCGACGCGGCGGAAGCCCTTGGCGACAGCCATCGCCCTGACCGGCACCATGCAGGCGTCCCAGTCGGCACCCGTCTTGCCGCGGCAGTTCGACGGGCACAATATGCTGGGATCTTTGCTCTTTCTGTACTCGCAGTAGCCCTCGTTCAGCGCTTCGTTGCCGCCGACGGCGTCGCCCAACTGCTGGCACTTCTTCATGTCGTCCTTGGGCAGCCAACCCACGATGTCGGCGCCGTTGCCATAGAGCTTGTCCTTGAGGGCCTTGGTGCTGATATCCAAGGATGAGTTCAAGTTGACGGAGCACTCGTCGTCGTTGCTCACGAACACGACGATGAGGTACGCGCCGTCGCGCACCAACTGTTTGTACTGACAGGCGGCGGTGGGCTTGCCGCTGGCGTCATGCTGGCAATTCGGACCGTTGGGGTCCAGGGCCATCCACGCCGCGCGGAAACCGCCCTCGAAACTGGATTCCTGGGTTTGCGAAGCGCCGACCATCGCGTTGCAGTGAAAGAGGTTCAAGTGCTTGTTGTCGAGAACGGGAGGCAACAGGTCCGGCGGTGGGCAATCGCCCGTGTCGGGCGGGAACATGCAGCCAGCCGACTCGTTTGTCGTGCTGCCGGGAACATAGCAGACCATGCGCTGCTTATCCTTGGGAACATTGGGTTCGTACATGTTGCGGCATTCCTGGTCGGCCGCTGCCTGCCCGGCCTTGGTGACGTCGCAGTGCTTCCAACAGTAGGAGTTGAACGAGCAATTGTCGTTGGCCACATACTTGTCCAGCGGCGGGCTCATGTCGCTCGATGACGGCCCCTTGCAGCGCCAATCCTGGCCGGCAGGTGTGGCTGGGTCGAACGCAGGCGTGTAGCTTTGCGCGGGCTCAGCCGGGCACAAGGATGACAGCGGCGTGCTGGGGAAGGTAAAGCTGAAGGGGCTCATGCACTCCTGGTCGGCGCAGGCCTGGGCACATTGGGCATTCGTGCACAACTTCCAGCAACCCTTGCCAGCGCGGCAACTTGCACATTTCGCGCTGGTCGGATCGGAGCAATCGCCAGTCGACAGCGGATTGCCCTTGGCATCCTTGTCCATGCAGTTCTTCGTGGCACATTCGGTCATGCAGTCCTGGTTGACGCACTTCGTCGAACAATCGGGCTTGGAGCCGCAGGGCGACCGTGTCTGTGCGATGCAGTTGGGCGGAAACGTCTTGGCTGCCTCGTGCATGAACTGGCCAACTGCTTTGACCGCGCCGGGCTGCGTCTTGTCGATATCGGCAATCTGCTGGACGGTGATGACCGCCATTTGAGCGTCGATGCCGCCAACTTGCTGAAGCTTGCTGATGAAATCGCCGAAACCACGCGTCAAATCCAGCTGTTCCTGGCACATGGACGGCGACTGGTCGATGACCCACAAGAAATCCAACTTGACCGGAGCCGTGTTGGAAAGCTTGCTGGTTACGCGAACTTCGAACGTGTCGAGCAAGCGATGCACGGGATAGTCGTTGCAGCCAGCAAAGGCGGTGCCGACCAGCAGAAGAGCGGCGAGGGAGAGGCGCGAAGCGTGCATGGAACCTCAAGCGGCAGACGTGCTTGGCCGTGCGGCCATCTGGCAGGCTAGCACATGGCAGCCTTGCCTGCCACCGCATTGGCCACGGTTGTGGTGTGCGGGCGCCAGCTACTGGATGAGGCGATCGATGTCCGCGCCGAACGCTGTGTGCAAGCCTAGTTGCACGTCGTGGGAATGCGACAATCCGCGTGCCAACAGGCGTCCGTGGCCCAGCACCGCGATCTCGTCGGCGTGGCGCAACGCCATTGTCAGGTCGTGAAGGGCCACGACCACCAGCAAGTCGTGCGTCCTCGCCAGGTTGGCGAGCAGCGCCAGCAAGCGGTCGGCCTGCGGCAAATCCAGCGATGCAGTCGGTTCGTCCAGCAGCAGGACCCGCGCCTGTTGCGCCAGAACCATGCCGAGAAACGCGCGACGGCGCTGACCTCCGGAGAGGTGATCGACGAGTTGATCTTGGGATCCAAGAAGATCGACGTGTTCGAGCGCGGCCGCGATCGCCGATTCATCCGCCGCGGAGCCTCGACCCGATAGCCGCAGCATCAGATTGCCGCGCAGGTGTGCGCTGCGCCCCAACACGAGCAACTCGGACACGCGCGTACCCGGCTCTGTGCGAGGCTCTTGAGGCAAGTAGGCGATCTGGCGCGGATCCGGCCGACCACCCGGCGCGCGGACCTTGCCGTTGTCGATCACTTCGCCGGCCTGCGCGGCGCGAATGCCGGCGAGGCACCGCAGCAGCGTCGTCTTGCCGCTGCCGTTGGGCCCGACGAGTGCCACCAGACGGCCCGAAGTCCAGCCGAGATCGATGGAATGAAGGGCCAGGCCGCCGCGGGACCGATAGGTGGCGTCGAGTTGGCGACAACCGAGGACGACGGCGCTGGGCCGCTCCGGATCCTGCAAATGCGGCAGATCGGGCAGGGTCAGGGGCTCCTGGGCGGATTGTCGGGGTTTGCGGTACAGGCCGAGCAGGCCGACCAGCAAAGGGCAGCCGAAAAGCGCTGTGAGGATGCCGACGGGAAGTTCGGCGGGCGCCACGACCACACGCGCCATCGCGTCCATCCAGCAGAGCAGGGCGCCACCGGCCATGGCGGCACCGGGCACGAGCGCGCGGTGATCGCGGCCCAGCACGGCACGCAGACCGTGGGGCACGAGAAGTCCGACAAAACCGACGATGCCGGCAAGAGAAACTGCCGCGGCGGCCAGGGCGCTCGACCACCAGATGGACTGGCGCGACAAGCGTGCCTCGTCGACGCCCACACCGCGCGCGGCATCGGAGCCAAGACCCAGTGCGTTCAAGTGCGGCGCGTGGGCGATGCCAAATGCCATGCTGCAAGCGAGGATGAGTGCGCCTGGCGCCAACGCCCATGGCGACGGCACGGACACGCCGCCCATCAGCCACTGTGTCGCAGCGCGCAGGCGGACGTCGCTCAAACGGTACAGGACAAAGGAGGTCGCCGCGCCAGCAAAGGCGGTCAAGACGAGACCGGCGAGGAGCAGGCGTTCCGGACGGGCCGGGCCGCCGGTGCGCGCGATGGCAAACGTCAGTGAAACAGCGGTCATAGCTCCGAGCAGTGCGGCCAGCGGCTGCGACCAGGGCAGGATGGTGTCGACCGCCAGTCCCAGGGCCGCTGCAGCCCCTGCCACCCAAGGCGTCGCGAGAACCGCGGCCAACGTGGCACCGGCGCTGGTTCCGACAAGATATGGATCTGCGATGGGATTTCGCGTCGCCGCCTGCAGCAGCACGCCCGACAGCGACAGGCAGGCGCCGACCAGCAGACTGCCTAGCGCCCGCGGCAGGCGCACTTCCAGCAGGATGGCGCGCGCAGCAAGGTGAGCGGGCGCGTCGGGCGCCCAGGCATCCTGCAGCAGTGAGGCGAAGCTGGACGGGGACGGGCCGATGGCCACCGCGCCAAGCAGCGAGAGCAGCGCCCATGCAGTGCCGGCCAGCCAAGCCAGAGCCAGCGGCGTCGACCGAGTCCAACGCTGGGGGGGCATCATGGGGTGGCCTCCGCAAACGGCGCGAGCGTGGCGAGTTCCTTGGGGTGCAGAATTCTTGCAATCAGTTCAATGCCTTTTACGAGACGCGGCCCGGGCCGGCTGACCCAATCGGCGCGCAAGGCAAAGACATGGCCTTGCCGCACCGCGCGCAAAGCAGACCAGCCGGGACGTGCCGCAACCGCCGCGGGCGACTGCGGTTGCTCCATCGAGTCCGCGTCGGCGAGTAGGATGGCGTCCGGGTCGGCGCCGAGGAGCGCCTCCGTCGAGACCTGGAACCAACTCTGGCCATCCCCGCCGAAGACGTTCACTGCCCCAGCCGTCTTCAAGACCTCATTTCCAAAAGCATGTTCCCCGATCGTGTAAGGCCTGCCGCCATCGCCCGCATCCATTTCGTAGAACACGCGTGGTCTGTGGGCGGTCGCGACGCGCCGGCTGATGTCGGCGAGCCGTGCGTCGAACGCGGACGCCATGCGGTCGCCCGCCGCGGCCTGCCCGCACGCGCTGCCAATCGCTCGGAATGACGCGGATACACCAGCAAGATCCGACGGAGCGAAGGCCCGCCAGCGAACGCCAGCGCCGTCCAAAGCCACCCTCAGCGCGGGCGGCGGAAAGTGGGTCAGAACGAGGTCTGGATGGGCGGCGAGGATGGACTCTGCGCTCGGCACGAAGCCGCGCACGGCCGGAATCGAGCGCGAAGCTTCAGGAAAGTCGCTCCAACCGTCGCGCAACACGACGCGATCGCCACAGCCCACCGCGAACAGCACTTCGGTCAGCGCTGGCGACAGCGACACGATGCGACGCGCGGCGGCGTCGGCCGGAGCGTCCTGGACGCGCCCGCAACCGGCCAAGAGGCAGGCGATGACACAAATCGGAACCCTGCTCCGCATCAGAAACCGCCTAGATCCATGGCGCCGAGGCCGCCGGGGTTGGAGGGGACGGGCTCCAGCTCATATGGCGCCGCGCCGGCGAGGTCGAACACACGCAAGTCGCCGCCAGGGCGTCCAGCCTCGCCCACCCACAGGCGCAGGCGGGCTGCCTCGGCGTGAAGGCCGCTGAGGGTGAAGGCTCCGTGACCATTGGCCAAACGCGAGCCGGTGCCCGTGGCAATGTCGAAGAGCCACAGCCGGTCTGCGGTGCCGGCAGCGAGATCTCCTGAAGCGATGACCACGCCACGGGTCGCGTCGACAAAGGCGATGTCTTTGCCAAACGGGCTCTTGCCTTCGAGATCGGCGGCCTTCACGACGGCGGCGGCTTGGACCGGGACGTCGAGTGCATCAAACACCAGGATCTGTGAGAACTTGGCCTGGGCGCCGCCCGCCTCGCCGAAGAAGCCACTGCACACAACGCCGATGCGGTGCGTGCCGGGTAGGCGCGCTGCCTGGACGCAGTTCTTGGAGCCGGGCGCGTCGACGCTGTGGACGATGGCGCCGGTTTTGGCATCGAGGCCGAGGATGCGACCGGTACCCGCGGACTTGAAATCGGCGCCAAGAGAGCCCAACGGAACCCAAATGATACTGCCGTCATACGCCATCCGACCCGGTGCGCCCAATGTGCCGGCAAGCGTGGCGTGGCTGCCGACCTCGATGCGGCCAACCAGTGAATGCCGCAACATATCCAGCACCAGCACGTCGTCACCCTCGTCGAAATCGCTCGGATCTGGCGTGGGCTTGGCATTCCTGCCCATCCGGGTGACATACGCGCGGCCCGGCGCGACCTCTGCGTAGTCTTGCGGATTTGCGTAGAATCCTGTCGCGACCGAGAGCTGTTCGGTCACCTGCAGGGTCAGCGGATCGATGGAGGTCAGCACCCCTGAGCCGCGATCGATGAGCACGAGACGGCCGTCGGGCGCTGGCGTCTGGGCGACGACCACATCGCCGCCAAGCGCCGTGCCGCCAGGGGTGACATTCGAACCGGAATGCAGGAAGTTCTGCGCGACGACTTTGAGCGTCGCACGATCCACCAAGGAAACCGACGTTGTCTTGTAGTCGCTGCCGATGACGGCCAGTCCAGAGGCCAATCCGGACGCGTGATGGCGCGTCGCGGCGCTGGATGTAGTGTCGTCGGCACAGGCGTGCATCGCCAGGATCATCAAGGTCAACAAACACTTCACGGCGTTCATGCGGGTTCCAGCGCGCCCGAGGGCGTCAAGGCGTTCCAGCTTGCGCCGGCCAGCCGCGCCAACCGAGCGAGGCCAGGAAGGTACGGCCTGGCAGCGGATAACCAATGAGATCAGCAACCTGTTCATCGAGCAGGTTGTCCATGCGCACGTCCACGTACACACCCGAGCTTCTGTGCTCCGCGCGCAGCCCGGCCGCGAGGATGGTCCGTGCTGGCACGACGACGAGGTTGGCAGCGTCCAGGAAGTAGCCGGACTGCCATTGCAGACTACTCCAGGCGCCGAGCCGCAGGCAGCCTACATCACGCATCCCCTCAGCCCTCAGCGTCCAGCGCGTGCGAGGCCGCATTGGCAAGGGTTTGTTCTGATAGGCGTCACGGCCGCTCTCGTCGCGCGCCACCAGCGTCGAATGCTGCGCCCAGACATGCAGATCGCGGCCCCAACGCACATGGCCCGTCGCCTCCACACCCGTCAGATGGGCTTGCGCCACATTCTCGTAGATCGCCTGGTGTTGACCATTCGTGACTAACTGTATGAGATCATTAACACGTGATGAGAAGCCGGCGACCTCGAGCGTCGCGGTCGCCCGGCTCACCTCTCCGCTCAGCGTCACTGCTGCATCGAAGGTTTGCGCCGACTCCGGCAGCAGGCGCGCATTGCCCAGGATGACGCCGTTGTTGCCGAACAGTTCGATCAGCGTCGGCGCGCGCAGACCGCGCGTCCAACCTGCCGTCACGCGCAGCGGCTGCCATGGATGCCAGGAAGCGCCCACGCGGCCTGTCCACAACTGCCCTTCATCTAACGTGATCTCGCGCCAGACCGTGGGGACACCTTGCTCGGTCATGCGCCTGCTGCGCGACAGATCGACGCTTGCCGACGGCACGAGATCCAGCGCGGCCCATTGCCAATGCAGCGGCACGGCGAGCGCGAGGGTCGCCACGTCGCGTGTAGAGGCAGGCGCGTCTTGGCCTTTCAGAAGGTTGCGGCCCTCGACCTGGCCTTGTTGCAAACTCGTCCGCGCCTGGAGGCTGGCCGGTCCCCAGGGTGCCGATTCGTAGGTCAATGTTGCGCCGGCGGTGCGCATCCCCTGGCGGTTGTGCTGTGCGTAGCCCAGTTCACCCAGACGATCATCGACTTCCGTAGACGACAGGCAGCCTTGGGCCAGCACCCGCAGCCGGTCGCCTGGCTGCGCGAGACCCATGCCCGTTGCCGCCAGCCAGGCCATGTGCCGCTGCTGGTCCAGCTTCGCGTCGAGGGCTTCGTAAAGGGCGAGGCCGGGCAGGCCCTGGCGCAGTCCGGAACCGATGTAGCGGCTGTCGACCGACCAGATGCGGCTCGCCTGCCAACGGGCGCCGACGCTGCCGCCGAGGCGCTGCAACGCGTTGTTGGCGCGGCGGCGCACGACATCGTCGGTCTTGTCCCAGGATGTCCCGTAATCATTGAGGTAGGCGTAGTCACCGTCCGAGCGCAGGTAGCGCAAGCCGGCAGTGATGCGCACATCTTCGCTGCCGCCCGCCGCCACCGCCTCGGCGACCCGTGCCCCGTAACTGCCGGCACTGACGTGGACTTCTCCGCCCGGGCTGCGCGGCATCCGCGAGGCGATGCGCACGGTGCCGCCGATGGCCTGGCCGCCCAAGAGCGCGGGCGTCGTGCCGCGGTAGACCTCGATCATCTCGATCTGCCCCAAGGAAACATCTGAAAGATCCAATGGTGTTCCATCCAGGGACTGCACCGGCACGGCGTCCACGTAGGCAGCCACCTGCTCCGGGCCGCTGCCGCGCAAGCTGAGTTGAGCCGTGGCGCCAAAGCCGCTGAGCTGTCGAACTTCGGCGCCCGGTTGCTCGGCAATGGCCTGACCCAGAGACAGATAGCCGCGTCGCAAGTCCGCGCCGCGCAAGGACAGCACCGGGGCCGTGGCGTCCAGTTGGCCGCGCGGCAGGTCCGGCCGGCGCCCCGCTACGTCGAGTGGCGGCGGGCGCCACTCTGGTAGCGGTGGGTCTGATCGATGTGGGTCGGCTGCGGAATTCCCGTTCCCGGTTGCGGTATCCGAACGAACGTCCGCCCATACCGGACGTGGCCACAGCACAGCCGCGCACACTGCGATAAACGCGAATTGCTTGACAGAACCAGCTGCGCGCATGCCCATCCCGCCGTCCCAATCCCCGGGGACACGTAGACAAGCTCGCGGCCGGTCTCCTGACTCGCAGCCTCTGCACGACGCCTTCCCAGCCGCGGGGCCAGTGGCTTTGTGTCGCGCCTTGTGCCGCTTACAGTGGCGGGTCCGTGCCGGCATTTCACCGGCTTCCCTCGTTGATCAGAATGGCGAATCCTCATGAATCGCTGCGCCGACCACGGCCCTTGCGGGCACCGTGAGCGCTGCCAACAGAGCACACGCTACGGCGTGGTGCAAGGGTTCTGACCGCTGCACGGCGCCAGCAGCACAGGCGTCGCAATCGGTGTGTGCGTACCCGGTGGAATCTGTTTGACTTGCATGCTGCCGCCATAGGCGATGGCGCCGGTCGACGCGTCCTTGGTCGAGAGCGTGACACCGATCGTCGCCCCGAGGACATTGCAGATGACGAGGCCCTTGGCGCCGGTCGGCACGGCGCACGTGGGCTTGGCGAATTGCAGATCGATGAGGCGCACGTCGTTGGCGTCAGCGGCGCTGAGGTTGCACGGCTTGGCGGCGTAGGGATCGTTCATCGGCACGACGATCTTGTTCGCACCATCGCGTACTTCGACATAGACGGTGCTGACATTGTGGGCGCCGCAGGTGCCGCCGTCGGCAAACTGCCAGTCCAGGCTGATGGTCGAGCGCAGATCGATGAGATCGATCGACGTCGGGATCACCTGCGAGCCGCTGCCGGGCACCTGGATGGGCCCGTACAGCGCGGCGTTGCCGAAGTTGAACTGCCCGGCCGCGCTGGCGCCGTCGACCTGCACGAAGCCGCTGCCGCCGACAAGGCCGCTGACGGTCGCCGAGCCCATGGAGCATGTGACGGTCGCGCCGCCCATGGTTTGCGTTTGCGATTGATCGAGAATGGAAACGGTGATCTTGTCGATCCCGAACTTGGCGCAGGCCTGGGCCGCGGATTGGCCGAAGATCGTCCAACTGACGACGACCGAGCCGCCGCCGACGGGTTGCAGCAGGGTCAGGTCGATCGGCTTGGAGATGGCCACGGTCGCGCCCGCGACGGCCGTGAACGGGCCGTACAAGGTCGCATTGCCCCAGGTACTCTTGTTCTGCGTTGTGATGCCGTCCAGTTGCAGGTAGCGCGTGCCAGCCGCGACGCCCGTGACGGTGATCTGGCCGGCAGTGCACGTGGCCTGTGCGGAAGCGAGAATGGTCGCCTTGGATTCGTCGAGCACGCTGACGACGACCTTGTCGATTTGGTTCTTCAGGCAGCCAGCCAACGCCGCGTCGCCGCCGACCGTCCATGCGACCGCGACTGCGCCCGTGCCGCCGCCGGTGCTGCCGCCAAGGACCAGCACGCTGCTCGATTGGGTCGAGCCGCCGAGCACCGCGATGAGTTGCGAGCCGCTCGTCGCCACCGTGGCGCCGCCGGGGCCGATGCCTTCCACGTGTACGTTGTAGTCGCCTTCCACCAGCGAGACGCTTTGCGAGCCCAAGTCGCAGGGGATGTTCGGCACCTGGATCTGGCTGTGCGTGCCGACGCCGTCGAAGGTCAGGCGCACGCTTTGGATGCCGTTGCTGGCACACGTGCCGCTTGCCGTCTGCCACCGCACGATGAGAACGCCGCGCGTCGAGCCGTTGACGACGCAACCCGGCAGGCAAAGGGCGCTCAAGACGGAGAGAAAGAGCACGGATACGAGACTTCGAAGCATGCGTTGCATGGGGCCACCTCTGCCGGGACAACGGCCGACGCAGCAGTCTATTCATCTCCCGCTGCCAAGCTCAAGGATGCCGACAAAGTTGACGGCCGGCGTACCTGACCGATCCTGCCACGAGAACCGGCTGACCCGGGGCGGGCGCCTTGCATGGATCGAAGCGGAAACAAGAATCGCACGCTGCCGCTGCTGGCGGGCCTGGCGCTGGCTGCCTGCGGTGCGGCGGATGTGGCGCAGGACCCGGACTATGCGTTTGAGTCCGGGCAGCTCAACCTCGTCGATCAAGCGCGCATCGTGCCGCGGGCCTCTGATCGCCAGCGCCCGGGCGGCGCGCGGCTTGCGGGCGATCGCAGTGCAGCCGCGCCCGCACGCGTTGCCGCGAACCGGCCCCAGCGCGGCCTGATCTTGCCGCCTCCGGCTACCGAACCGAACGAGTCTGAGCCGTATCCAACGGGCCTGCCACCGCCGGCACCGGCGGCGCCTCCAGCACCACGACCTGCAGCGTCCGCGCCGGGCAGTGAGGCGGACGTGAGTCTGCGCGCTTCGCAACGGGTCGACGCCGCTGCCGCGTTGCTCGGCACGCCGGGCACCGCGGATCGCGCCTTTGTCGCGCACGTGCTGCGCGCTTCCGGCCAGGACATCGATGTGCCGCGGTCGGCGCCCTATGCCTCGGCGCTGCACCGCGAGCTGCAGACGCGCGGCACGGCCGTGCCGACCGACGATGTGCGCCCGGGTGATCTCGTGTTCTTTCATGACACCGCGGACAACAACGGCAACGGCAGGCCCGATGACGGCGTGACGATGGTCGGCGTGGTCGAAAGGGCCCAAGGCTCGCATGTCGTGTTCATCGCGCAGCGTGCCGGCAAGGTGCGGCGCATGGCCGTGGACCCGCAGCAGCCCCTCGTGGTGCGCGATGCCAGCAACGAAGTCGTCAATACCCGTCTGGTGCGCTGGCCCGGCAGCGCCGCGCCGCTGACGACGGGGCAGTGTTTGACGGGCTATGCGCGGCCGCGGTGAGGCGGGCGACCACCAGGGATCGCGCCAACGAATTGCCGCGCTACGGTTCCAGGTTGCGGCCAGGCAATTCCGGCCGATGAGGAGGTCATCACACCAAAACATCGCACGTCATCCAGCGGGTGCGAAACCCGCGCGGCCAGAGCCCAGCCAGGCAGGCCGGTAGCGAGCCTTGCAGCGTGGCCGGCAACGGTGGCGTTGATGCGTAGGTACGCGAGCGGAAGGGCCGCGGGTGGTCAGCCTCGAAATGTAGTGATTCCGGATGCCGAGCGCGTCTTGAAGCGTGAAGGCAGCAGCGTCAGGGCC
>Ga0172370_10003787_pt1 | contig 20689 bp, 17 predicted proteins | sample LakKiv5m_FD_114538 | JGI IMG/M metagenome (GOLD analysis project Ga0172370, IMG submission 114538) | Freshwater microbial communities from Kabuno Bay, South-Kivu, Congo - kab_022012_11.5m | ecosystem: Environmental > Aquatic > Freshwater > Lake | place: Democratic Republic of the Congo...
TCCCCAAAAACTGCGATACTTTTGTGATCGCGGCTGTCAGGGTCGTCTTCCCGTGGTCGATGTGCCCCATCGTCCCTACGTTCACATGCGGTTTACTTCGATCGTATTTCTGCTTCGCCATAATTGCTATCTCCTTCTCTATCCATCTTTCCAATAATAAATCGAATTCGGCAACGAGAGCCCTCAATGGGATTCGAACCCATGACCTCGTTCTTACCAAGAACGCGCTCTACCGACTGAGCTATGAGGGCATTCGTCAGTTTTTTAGTCTGGCAATCGACACTCGACTTGCCAGACTAAAAAGGTGGGCGGAGAAGGATTCGAACCTCCGAAGGCGTCTGCCAACTGATTTACAGTCAGTCCCCGTTGGCCACTTGGGTATCCGCCCGCAATTTAATTTTATCAGCCAACCAACCATCGGTCAACATGGACGATGGTGGAAAAGCCATCCAGAGCCGACGATGGGAATTGAACCCATAACCTACCACTTACAAGGCGGTTGCTCTGCCGTTTGAGCTACGTCGGCAAGTACCACTTCCTTGCCTTAAACAGAGCGATTATACCAAACCATCGTATTCAGAGCAAGGAAATCGAAGTATTTCCCATAAATCAAACGGCGTCAGATTTTATCAGATTACGGGAAGAACGTCAAGAAAGTATGATCGGGGTGACAGGTTGTTGCTTTTTGCTGAAATGAAGTATTTTTTAGAACCAACTCGTTAAAGGTGGTAAAACCCTCCAAAGGAAAAGTCTCATTCAGGGAAACATCAGGCCGTAGTTTGTTGTAATTTTTTGAACTGAGATCGAAGTTCATACAGGCAACCCATCAATACCATCACGGTGCCGGTCATCTCAAATCCCTCTTCGACCACGTATTCGATCATTCGTAAGGCATATTTTAATTCAATGGAATAGGCCACCCATTCAGCCCCAATCCCACCCAGACCATAAATGAGCAGACCTCCGATAACCCATTTGCGCAGAACTCGTTCATCCTTCCTGAGGACAAGAAAATAATAAGCACATAACAGGAAGAACGAACCAACAACGGGTGCATAGACAACGACCCATTTCACAGATGTGGTCTGATCAATGATCTCATGGATCACGGCCGCTTCATCAATCGATAAAAAACAGTACATTCCCGCAAAGATCAGCCAAAACACTCTATGAAATGATCGCTTTGGTGACAACCTGACATTTAAACGATATATTAAGAATGAGGTCTCTGCCACTGAAAACAAAAAAATGGTTGAAAACCATGTCGGGATATTTGCTTCTTTATCGATATCGAATCGATCCACCAGGATCTCAGGAAAACCGCCTTCAATCCGGCTTCCTACTATTACGAGGAAAGTATAAACCGCCAGGAGACCAATGGTGATACAGATCAACACCGTGAATAATTTATTATCTGGATCTTTCAAGATTTCACCATGCCTTCCATCCAGAATAGTATCTGTCTCAAATTTGAATTGAATTTTACTATACCAGGCAAGATTTTCCTGATCCATTGCTGTTGTAGAACCTGTCACATCTCAGGGTGTGGTTCTTAATGGTATCTTGAATTTTCCCATTCTAATATGGGGGGTCCACACCTGAACCCCTGGCAACGCCTTCCAAGCAAATGAGCGATCAGCTTAATGTTGCTGAACAGCTGCCCAGCTTGAGAGTGAATTGAAAAGGAATCCTCGTTATTAAAAACCCCCACACCTTATCGATCTGTATCAGCAATTATTTTTTAGAGCATAACTTTTTAATAATATTTTTCGTTGGTCTACGTGGAGTTTCTGATCACATGACATCGGTTTTGATGATCAAATAAATGCCTGAAATAAAAAAGTCGAGCTTCGAGCAAAGTATACGCTTTGTTTCAAAAGAAAATGCCATTTCCAGAAGAACCATTTATATCGCAGGTTAGGTTCGGTTTGATCATTTTAACTTCTTCAAGGTCTCCACAAGCGTTGCGAGTGAATTTTATTTAATGGAGCCAAGATCTATGGCTTATTTAATGAAGGAAAATGGGTGCACTGGACACCTTTATTGTAAAGAGAAGTTGAATTTGAATAACAGGTTTAAGGTCTTTGCCTGGACTTCATCCCCATTTTCACGATCACACATTATTGGACCTACAGATTTTATGGGATTCCTGCTTTGAACACCGACTATTTATGCATCAATAACTTTTGATCTCAGCCTCTGATTCTTCATACCGGTCAATGTCGAATTTATGATTAAATTGAAAACCATCGTTAAGGAAAAGTTTCAAACACGCATCAACAGCTTTGTTATTATACAGAAGACCCTTGTTCTTCATGATCTCTTCCAACGCAAGTTGATTCCCTCGCGAGGGGCGGTAGGGTCTATGTGACGACATTGCCTCAACAACATCCGCCACCATAAGAACCTGGGCTTCAATAAGGATCTGGTCTTCTTTTAATCCGGCGGGATATCCTGATCCATTGAGTCTCTCATGATGCTGAAGAACGATCTGAGCAATTGGCCAAGGGAAATTAATATTACTTAAAATTTCGAACCCTTTTTGAGGGTGGGTGTTGATCAACGAGTACTCGATGAGGGAAATATCACCCGGTTTGCTCAGAATCTCTGAAGGCACAGAGATCTTTCCAAGATCATGAACGATGCCTGCGATTCGGACCCCTTCAATTTGATCTTTGGATAAATGCATCTCAGTGGCAATCGCGCGGGCTAAATTCGAGACTCTTCGCTGATGGCCTGCCGTATACGGATCGCGAATCTCGACTGTTAATGCCATGGCATGGATCGTACCACCGAGTGCTGCCCGCAGAGTCATAACTGTTTTATTCAGCTTTTCATCCGTTTGATATTGTCCAATGACACCAGCCAGTACATCAACCACTGATTGGAAGAAATCATCTTCTTTATCATTGATCGGATGTGAGCCACTTAATAATAAATTAAGGATCCCAAGGATCTTATTTCCATGTTTTATAGGTAGATAATAATGAACCTCATATTTTTCTTTTGAGTTTTTGGGGACATGCCTGGACTTGTTCACATCCATATGGCCATCTTTTCCGCTGCCCATGTTCTTTCCACAAAGACAAAGATTCTTAGGATTCCGTTTGAATGATGAGATCTGCGTTTGGTGTAAACCTATAAATGCGTTCATTATAAGAACATCATCTTCATCATCGGTCAGATAAATACACCCCACTGTCTTCATATCCAACCAAGATGCAGTTTGGATCTTATTTAAAATCTCATCCAATTGTTCATTCATGCTTGTGTTCAGCAACGAGATCTGAAGCAGATCGCTGAGCAGAGTCTGGATCTGGTAATTTCTTTTTAGCTCGGCTTCCATTTCTGTCTGTTCGATGAGCTTCTTTTTTACTTCATCCAGCAATTCCAGATTCTTCTCATTTTTTTGAACAAGTACAAAATAGGATTGCCGATAAAGAACCAGAGTATAAATATAGATAAAGATAAAACCTAGTGCAATCCCAAAACCGATAAAGAATCTTGAGCCAATTGAGATTTGTTTTCCCGCCAACAGGCTAAATTCATTTCCGACCTTATTAAGAATTAAAGAAATAATAATTACTGCAACTGTTAATATAATAATCAAGCTGATCTTTGGAAATTGGAAGAACTGGTTTATTTTCTCGCGAAATGAAGGTTTCATTGAATTAGTTTCTTTTAGAAAGAGACAGATTCCATCCCAAGCACCTGACCATTCTTTTCCATGAAACAAGCGCATTATATTTCATAAGATATAGCATATTGTCCAATTCGTGAAATAAAATGAATTAAATCTCAAATACTCCCCAAAATGAGAATAAGCATGATTGTCTGTTAATGATTAGAATATTCCCTCCAATGGAAGACGAAGACAGGGTCCTTTCTGAGGAGGTTGCACCCCTTAACTTGCGCCATCCTCCCATATTATATTGAATTAATGAATTAAACACAATAGAATAATAATCACATGACATAGGGTTTGCAAAGTCAAGGGTTTTAATAAACCCTCCAGCCTGCATTCAGGCTGGAGAATATGGGATCCCTGGATAGAGACCATTGAAGATAAATCTTCCTGTATTCTCTCGTATCAATCCATGAAATTTGATAAATTGCGGTGCATTCACCCTACCAGAATAAATAAATCTGACATGGGATGCCATCCAGATATTCAGGAGGTAGCTTTTTCCTTTATTACCAGCGCAATGCCGCCCAGGATGGCTGCTGAGGCCAGCACAAGGCGCAGGCTTAATGGTTCTCCGAGAAGAACGACAGCACCCAGGGCAGCAATGACGGGAACGCTTAGCTGCACACTGGCAGCCTGGGTGGCATTCAACCCGGGTAATGCCATGTACCAGATCGCGTAGCCTATCCCTGAGGTCAGCGCTCCAGAAGCGATCGCATACCAAAAACCTATTGAGTCAAAGGATATGGACCTGAGCAAAATCAAGCTCATAAACGCTGCCAGGATGGCAGCACGCCAGAAATTTCCTGCTGTTGCCTGCAAAGGGTCACCTGCTCCTCTGCCTCGCAAGGAATAAATACCCCAGGCTACCCCTGCCCCCAGCATCAGAATGGAGCTGGTCACAGGCGGGGCTTTCAATCCCGGCAACAACAGACCCACAAGTCCGGAGAAGGCCAGCAGGATACCAGCAAGCTGAACCATGCCAAGTTTCTCACCAGACCGGATACCATACGCGATCATGGTGATCTGAACCGCCCCAAACAGTAATAAGGCACCGCTGGCTGCAGGGAGATTTATATAGGCAAAAGAAAATCCGGCTGCATAAATGAACAATGCTGTCGCAGACCACCAGGTACCAGCCCCGGTCTGAGTGCCATTTTGAAATCGCACCAACACCGCGAGCATCACAGCTCCCGAGATCAAACGAATGCTTGTGAAAAAAGCCGGGTCAATACTGGTATTTCGAAGAGCCAACCGGCACAAGATCGAATTACTGGCAAAAGCCAGCATTGCCAGTCCAGCCAGGAGCAAATTGCGCGATCCAGACATATGTAGGTACCTCATTGAAAGCCTGAAATTTCTCTTAAATCTTTGAGCAAGTGGATGTCTGACCTGAAGGCTTAATAGAAATATTGCCTTCAGATTTTATCATGCGAATATTTCATATCCTGTTATCCTCTTTAAAATATTTTCCATATTTGAAATCACATTTATTCCTGAAAGTTTAATATTTAAAATAGCCATAAAAGATTATAATTATCCATATTGGAGGTACCACATGGAAAAAACAAAAACCTATACACTTGAAGAGGCTGACCGTTATTTTGCCGCAAAATATTTCAACAAGATCTGGGATTTTCTTGAAAAACCCCAACGCTCCGAAGAAGAGAACCAGCAAATGCTCGAATGCGCTTATACCTCGCTGGCTCATTGGCGCGTGGCGGGCACTGGTCTCAATCTGCAACGTGGCATCTGGATGCTGAGCCGGGTTTATTGTTACCTTGACCAGGCAGCCCCAGCTCTCGTTTTTGCAGAACAATGTCTTGCCCTCACACGGGAACACAAGGACCTTATGCAGGACTTTGATATCGCATTTTCCTATGAAGCAATGGCTCGTGCCCAGGCTGTATCCGGAAACAAGAAGGAGGCTTTGCATTTTCTCAAACTGGCGGAGGAAGCCGGCAACCTCATCCATGATAAGGAAGATAAGAAGATCTTCCTTACAGAAATTAATGACGGAGACTGGCATGGCTTGAAATAAAGCCAACATGTTATACTGCCCTTGATGAAATCGTTCAGCAGGTTTTCCAATTGGCAGGAAAAACTCACCCGCATCTCACTCTTCATGCGGATCGCTGTGGGGAATGGCCTGGTGATCGTTGCCGGGGCAATCTTTGGCACGCTCCTGACCCGGCACTATTCCAGCACACTGGATGGTTGGTTGATGGCTTTATTCGCAGCCATTGGGATCAGCTTGAGCCTGGTGATCAACTTCCTCATATTAAATGCTGCCCTGATCCCTTTGCGTGAACTACGCAAACTTGCCAATCAGATGTCCTCCAGTGGAAACCTCCCCATGGAACACTTGCATAATCCGGATGCAGACACGGTCAGCCTGGCTGCTGCGCTGCACTCCCTGCTTAACCAACTGGAGGAACGTAATCAGGAATTACATGCCCTTTCCAGGCGTGCCATCGACGCCCAGGAGGAGGAACGCAAGAACATCGCCCTCAGCTTGCACGATGACACCGGGCAGGCTCTAACCATGCTCATCATCAGTCTCGACCAACTGGAAGCCCGCCTGCCTGTCCAACAAAAAGAGTTGATCAAGGAAATCCAGGCTTCCCGCCAGTTAGCTTCCAATGCTTTGGCTGAATTGCGCCGGATCGTTTTTGGGCTTCGCCCCTCCATATTGGATGACCTGGGATTGGTTTCCGCCATCCGCTGGCACGCCCGTTCGAACCTGGAAGCCGCAGGTATCACTTTTGAAATGCATGCCCCCGAGACACTTCCGGATCTTTCATCTCAGGCCAGCATTACGCTTTATCGTATCTCCCAGGAAGCGGTAAACAACATCCTGCGCCATGCCGCTGCCCATTCGGTTACCATTCGAATTTACGCACAAAGTGACTCAATCCGCCTTGAGATTAAAGATGATGGGCGCGGATTCGATCTTCAGACTGAATCCGATGAGGCTCTCGAGAGCCAACACCTGGGTCTATTAGGGCTGCGCGAGCGCGCTGAATTGCTGGGTGGGGAGATCCACATGGATTCATCTCCGGGTCACGGAACCTGCCTGGAAGTTTGCCTGCCAACATCCAAAAACTAAATTCAGCCCCGGGGGAATGGCAGGGGACCCTTCAGCTTTCGGGTACAATTGAGGCAATGAAGAAGATCCGCATATTGCTGGCTGACGACCACACCATCCTCCGCAACGGCATCCGTTCCCTGCTGGCTGATGAACCGGATATGGAAGTGGTTGCTGAAGCTGAAGATGGTCGCACGACCGTCAGCCTGGCATGCCAGTTTGAACCGGACGTGGCTATCATCGACATTGCCATGCCGCTGCTCAATGGCCTGGAAGCCACCCGGCAGATCAAACGCCTATGTCCCCGGGTTCGGGTGTTGATCCTCTCCATGCATGATAATGAAGAATACATCCGCCAGGTGTTGGAAGCTGGCGCAATGGGATACATCCTCAAAGATGCCGCTGCCAAAGAATTGATCAATGCCATCCGATCTGTGCACCTGGGTGAAGCCGTGTTATCGCCGGCCATTACCCGCCTGGTGATCGAAGATTACCTGCGCTGGGGAGGTATCCGACCAGCAGACAAGGATGACGTCCTAAGCACCCGTGAGAGGGAAGTCCTTCAACTTATCGCCGAGGGTTATACCAACAAACAGATCGCCGGCATTCTCACGATCTCGATCAAGACCGTACAGGCTCATCGCTTGAACCTCATGCAAAAACTGGATCTTCACGACCGGGGGGAACTCATCAAATATGCGATCCAGAAAAAGATCATCGAAATATAATCCCAAACAAGAACCAACCCGGGCAACAATGAAGCCATTATTAAGAATATCCAAACTTGCTGCCCCTTACTGGAAACAGATCCTTGCTTCCCTGTTCCTATTGACGACGGTTGTTTTCCTCGACCTGGTCATCCCGCGACTGGTCCAAAGGATCATTGACCAGGGGATCCTCAAGAACGATGTACAGGTCATCAGCCAGACCACCTGGCTGATGTTGGGCATTTCCTTCATCAGCATGCTGTTTGCAATTGGCAACAATATCTTTTCCGTGCAAGTTGGCGAATCCTTCGGGCGTGATCTGCGGGAACGTCTTTTCATCAAGATCCAGGGATTCTCCTACGGAAATCTGGACCGACTGAAAACCGGACAATTGATGGTACGTCTGACCAGCGATACAAGCATCGTGCAGCGTGTCGTGCAAGTCTTCCTACGAATCGGAACACGCGCCCCCCTTCTCATGGTGGGCAGCATCGTCCTGATGTTCCTGACCAACGCCCGCCTGGCAATTTTGATCCTGCTGTTGCTAATCTTCACCACCCTTGTGATCATTGTTTTCACATCCAGGACTGGACCGCTCTACCTGGTTGTGCAGGAGAAGCTTGACCGCTTGAACACGCTGCTACAGGAAAACATTGCCGGGGTACGGGTCATTAAAGCATTTGTGCGAGCGGAACATGAGAACAAGCTCTTTTCGAACGCCAATCAGGATCTTTCTGAAAATACCGTCCGGGTGACACAGGTCATGTCGATCCTGTTCCCAATCCTGTCCGCCCTGATGAACATCGGGGTTGTGGTGGTGATCTGGTCGGGAGGCATTAGCGCCATTAATGGCAAGCTGACAATCGGGGAGATCGTAGCATTTGCCAATTACCTTCTGACCACCATTGGACCTCTGGGCATCATGGCGCAACTATCACAGGTGGTTGCCAGCGGCATGGCTTCCGCAGGTAGGATCGAGCAGGTGCTTAATGAGCCTGCCGAGATACTGGATACGAAGATCGTTTGGCGATCGGACCACTTAATGCGCGGACGTGTGGTTTTCGAAAATGTCAATTTCCATTATTCCGGCAGTTCGGATGAGGCAGTTTTGCATGACATCAGTTTTACAGCTGAAGCCGGCCAATCTGTGGCCATACTAGGCGCTACAGGCGCAGGAAAATCCACCCTGGTCAGCCTGATCCCGCGATTTTACGATGTAACTTCTGGAAAGATCAGCATTGATGGGATCGATATTCGCAATATCCCGCTAAATGTCATTCTGGAGAATATTGGACTCGCCATGCAGGAGACGGTACTTTTCTCCGGGACCATTTTTGAGAATATCAGCTATGGCAAGGTGGACGCAAGCAAGGAGCAGGTGATCGAAGCAGCCAAGGCTGCCCAGGCTCATGATTTCATCATGCAGTTGCCGGCAGGCTATGATACTTCTCTCGAACAACGCGGGGTAAATCTTTCCGGAGGTCAAAAACAACGCCTGGCGATTGCGCGAGCCATCCTGCTTAAACCCCGCATCCTGATCCTGGATGACAGCACCAGTTCGGTCGATGTCGAAACTGAATCCCGCATCCAGGCTGCAATGGAGAAGTTAATGCGGGATCACACAAGTTTCATTGTCGCCCAGCGCATCACAACAGTTCTGAACGCGGACAAGATCCTGGTGATCGACAAGGGTCGCCTGGTTGCACAAGGCACCCATTCCGAATTAATGAGCAGCAGCACCATCTACCAGGAGATCTACGAATCCCAACTGGGGAATGGACCGGATATTCGCATTCAGGAGCCTGCAAGTGTCTGAACAATCACCCAGGCAGGCTGCCCCCAGAGACACTCCCCGCCCGCCCTTGCGCCAGACGGGAGTAAACACCTCCACCCGCATCGAAAAAGCCAGGGATACACGCCAGGCGATATTGCGCCTGGTTGCCTACCTAAAACCTTTTATCTCCCAATTGTTGGTCGTCTTCTTATTTGTGATACTGTACACCCTGCTCGATCTAGTCGGACCATACCTGATGGGACGAGCCATCGATCAATTTATCTCCAACAAAGATGTGGAAGGCTTGATAACTACCGCTTTTCTTATGTTTGTCGTTTACCTGTTGAACACCACCTTTCAAATCGCTTCCAACTGGGTCATGGCGCGCGTCTCCCAGCAGGCGCTACGCAACCTTCGCCAGATGCTGTTCAAGACACTCCAAGAATTATCGCTCGCATTTTTTGATCGCAACCCTGCCGGGGAATTGATGAGCCGCCTTACCAACGATATTGAGGCCATCAACCAGGCAGTCTCCCAAAATGTCACCTCTATCCTGGCCAGCATCCTTGGCATGCTCGGAATCATCATCGCCATGTTCGTGCTCAACTTCTGGCTGGCACTGGCTTCCCTGATCGTTGTCCCAATCATGTTCTGGTTCACAAATTTTGTGGCACGCTACACCCGGCGCGGTTTTCGCGAGCTCCAAAAGCAGTTGGGTCATATCAATGCCAATATGGAAGAGACCCTCAGCGGACAGCGGGTGGTCAAGGCTTTCAGGCGAAATGATACTGCCATTGCAAATTTCCGAGAGCACAACCAGGCAGTCTATAAAGCCGGTTTATATGCCAATTATTACGCCCTTCTGCTCATGCCGCTCACCAACCAGCTCGGCAACCTGTTCGTGATCGTACTGGCCGGGTTGGGGGGATTCCTGGCATTGCGTCACCTAACGACAGTTGGCACGATAGCAACTTTCATCAGTTATGGGCGCAATTTCATCTCCCCCTTACGCCAGCTGGCAAATATGTACAATTCCATCCAGGCAGCCCTGGCAGGCAGCGAAAGAGTCTTTGAAATACTGGATACCCCCCCTGAACCTGTTGATGAACCCCAGGCAGAACCTCTCTTGCAATTACGTGGACATGTTATCTTTCAGGATGTCAAATTTGGCTATCAACCCGAAGTACCTGTCATTAAAAATATGAACCTGGAAGTCCAGCCTGGTGAGACCATCGCACTGGTTGGACCCACCGGAGCTGGAAAGACCACCATCATCAACCTGTTGACCCGTTTTTACGATATACAGTCCGGCAGCATCAAGATCGACGGCATGGACATTCGCAACATTAAAAGGGATGACCTGCGCCGCCAGCTTGGCCTGGTGCTACAGGATACCTACCTGTTTTCAGACACCGTCATGGAGAACATTCGACTCGGCAACCTTGAGGCCAGCGATGATGAATGCATCCAGGCTGCCAGGATGGCGGACGCGGATCATTTCATCCGCCAGCTTCCACAGGGTTACAAGACCGACCTGGCCGAGCGCGCCAGCAACCTCAGCCAGGGGCAGCGCCAGCTCCTGGCGATCGCCCGGGCAATATTGGCCGATCCAGGGATCCTGATCCTGGATGAAGCCACCAGCAGCATTGACACCCGCACCGAGGTCCGCATCCAGAGGTCCCTGCTGCGCCTGATGGATGGGCGCACCAGTTTTGTGATCGCCCATCGTCTCAGCACCATACGCGAAGCCAGCAAGGTCATCGTTATCGATCACGGCGAGATAATCGAACAGGGCAGCCATCTCGAGCTACTTTCAGCCCGTGGCTTCTACTATCACCTTTACATGAGTCAGTTCAAGGGTCACGCCATATGACCTCTATTTACCTTCTCTAAAAACAATTTCATGATCCAGATGTGGGGAAAATCAGGTGGGGATCACCTCCAGGTTCAAGAACCAGCCATTAAGCCTTAAATCAAGGTTAATTAAGGTCTCTACCTTAGGGTTATCGGGTATCCGTTGGATGACAACATGCTCCGGAGACAGTAAGCTTTGTTCAATACCCAACTGCCATTTTAAGGCACTGATCTTTTTTTTTGCACACCATACTGACCCTAATTTTGAGGTGGTCCATGAATAAAAAAGCACGTCGAAATCTTTATTTTGGGCTTGCAGTGGTAATCCTATCAGGTTTCTTCCTGGTAGCCATGACTCTGCATGCCCGTGCCCAGGCAGCAGCCCTTGAAGCAGGGACAGTCACCTGGGAAACAGCCCAGGCAGCCAGTCAAAACGATCCTGCCCTGGTGATCCCGCCACCCAAACAGGAACCCTGTCTGTCGTGCCACATAACCGGCGAGAACAAGAATCTGTGGGCACCGCTGGGGCGCTGGGCGATCTTTGGGACCTTCGGGCTCTTTTTCGTTTTTGGCATCTACCGCTCCGCTTCCGTCTGGTCTCAACGCAAACAGTGGGTCCCTCTCACCACACGGGCAGTGGATTGGGTGGATGAACGCTATGAGATCAAAGAACCGATGACGAAGATATTGAACAAACCTGTTCCCAAGTTTGCCTTGCGCTGGTGGTACTGTCTTGGAGGCATCACCGCCTTCCTGTTCGTTGTTCAGGCTTTTACGGGAATTATGCTGGCTTTTTATTACAAACCCACTGCAGCTGAAGCCTACGCCAGCATTCAATTCATCGAAAATGAAGTGCGTTTTGGCGCTGCCATACGCATGATCCATGCCTGGTCAGCCAACGGCATGATCGTGCTGTGCATCGCGCACATGCTGCGGGTTTTCATCATGGGCGCTTACAAAGCTCCGCGTGAATTGAACTGGTTGAGTGGCGCTTTTCTGCTTCTGCTGACCCTTGTCTTTGGTTTTACGGGTTATTTGCTTCCCTGGGACCAGCGGGCATACTGGGCGACCACCGTTGGCACCGATATCGCCGGGTCTGTGCCTGCCATTGGCAACCTGGTACTGGTCATGCTCAGAGTTGGCTGGGATGTCAGTGAAGCCACACTCGGACGGTTCTATGGTTTGCATATCATCATAACACCGCTCCTGACAGTTACCTTCATGCTGGCACATTTTATGATGATCCGCAAATTGGGCATCAAGAAACCGCTCTAGGAGGCCAATTATGTCAACGACAGATCCTGAACAAGAAAAAGACAGTGTTCCTTTCTATCCCGATCATATCCGCACAGAATTTTATGTGGTCATCGGGATCCTGGTGCTGGTGGTCATCTTTGGATCCCTGGGAATGCTCTTCCCGGTCGGTTTACAGGCACCTGCGGATCCTTTAAATACCCCTCTGCATGTCAAACCTGAATGGTATTTCCTTGCCCTGTATCAATTATTAAAATATATCCCCCCGAAGGTACTGGGAATTGATGGACCGATGTTTGCAGTGGTAACCATCCTGTTGGCAGTACTTGCCGTCGTCTTTTGGCCGTTCCTGGACCGGAAAGAGGACAGCCGTAAAGCCGTTCGGGTTCGTTTTATTCTGACGGTCACTGGAGTCATCCTTGCCATCCTGATGACCATCTGGGGAGAGGTTAGTTAAAATGAGCGACATTTCCAGGCGTGATTTTCTAAAACTACTTAAAAGCGCTGGTGCGCTGGCGGGTGTGGGTCTGGTTGCCACCCCGGTCGTGGCATACTTTTACCCCCCAAAGTTGGAAGAACTTCCCTCAGAACCGGTCCTGGTATGCCCAGAATCGGAATTGCCGGTCGGGCAATCCAAAATCGTGAAATTCGGACGATACCCAGCCTTGATCATTAATCGACCCGACGGGTTAAAGGCTTATTCTGCAGTTTGCACCCACTTTGCCTGCATCGTTAAATGGAACCCGGATACCGGAAGGATCGAATGCCCGTGCCATGAAGGATTTTTCAGTGTGGAAGACGGCAGCGTTACATCGGGACCGCCCCCTGCGCCGCTCCTGGCGCTTGAAACAGAAATAGTAGATGGACAGATCTATGTTAAGGTCGGAGGTGGCGCATGACCACAGACGCTCTACTCTACAACCAGAAACCTGCCGCAGATCGGTGGAAAAATCTTGCCCCGCAGGTGAAGGACTTTTTTGTTCACGTCATCGGCCAGGTTCGAATTCTTAAGAAGGTTTATCCCGGGATCATGCACTTCCTCATTTTCTGGGGGGTCGTGATCCAGGTGCTTGGAACCATCATCAACCTGATGCAGATGAAGCTCTTCCTGCCCTGGGAAATAACCACCTTCCCACGAAACAATTGGTACCTGGCATATGAGCTTGTCATGGACATGGCAGGTCTCTTCATCCTGCTGGGTATCCTCATGGCAGCGTTTAGACGGTATGTTCTGCGCCCAAAGACACTTGAAACCCGTTGGGATGATACCCTGGCTCTGGTCTTACTTTTCCTGATCGTTCTGGCAGGTTTCACCAATGAGAGCATACGATTGCTGGTCACCAACCCGCCCTGGGCACAATGGTCACCGGTCGGTAACTGGGTGGCTGGAACGATGCGAAGCCTGGGTTTCCCGGTCGCTCAAGCCGAGGCTGTCCACGACGCCATGGTTTGGACACATATTGCCCTGGCTCTACTGCTGGTTGGACTGATCCCATTCACGAAGATGCGCCATTTGGTGAACACACCTCTCAACATCCTGCTGCGGACCCGGCGCCCAGTAGGCGAGATCGAAAAGATCGAAGATATTGAAACCACCGAATTACTGGGAGTTGGAAAGATCACGGAATTCACATCCCAGCAACTGCTTTCGTTTGACGCCTGCCTGCGCTGCGGGCGTTGCGAGGAAGCCTGCCCAGCCAACGGCAGCGGCATGCCCTACTCACCCAAGGACCTGATCCAGAACCTGCGCACATTCATGTCGACCAGCCTGTCACATGGTGAGGCTGATCCGGCCAGCGAATTGACCCCCGGTGTTTTCAGCGAAGAATACGCCTGGTACTGCACCACCTGTGGAGCCTGCATGGTAAAATGCCCGGCATTCATCCGCCCGGTGGATGAGATCGTAGACCTGCGGCGCTACCAATTATTGACCACCGGAAAGATGCCCAAGTCGGTCGGTGATACGATGCGCAACCTGGAACGCCAGGGCAACCCCTGGGGCATGCCTCCCGAGAACCGCATGGCCTGGGCGGATGGATTAGACGTGCGTGAACTGGCTCCCGGCGACAAGACCGATGTCCTGCTCTTCACCGGTTGCGCGGCGGCTTTTGACGAACGCAATAAGAAGGTCACACGGGCATTGGTAAAAGTATTAAAGAAGATGAATGTGGATTTCGCGGTTCTGGGCTACGATGAAATGTGCTGCGGAGAGACCGCCCGTCGGATGGGCCATGAATATATCTTCCAGGAGTTCGCCAAACAAAACATTGAAACCTTTGGCAAGGTCCAATTCAACCGCATCGTCACACCCTGTGCGCATTGCTTCAACACGCTGAAGAACGAATATCCTCAAATGGGCGGCGAGTACATCGTTGAGCATTACAGCGAATATCTGGCTGGCCTGGACCTCCCAGAATTTGCAGGTGGCAGCATGGAGGGTAAACTAACCTTCCACGATTCATGCTATCTCGGTCGTTACAACCAAATCTACAGCGCCCCGCGCAAACTATTGGACAATAGCGGAGTCACCCGGGTTGAAATGGTGCGACAGAAAGAGAACAGTTTTTGCTGCGGTGGCGGCGGTGGCGGGATGTGGATGGAAACGGATGCCAGCACCCGCATCAACCATCGCCGTTTGCAGGATGCCCTCGACGTCAAAGCGGATGTCGTTGCCACAGCCTGCCCTTATTGTTTGATCATGTTCGATGATGCTATCCGCTCCAAGGGAATTGGAGATGAGATCAAGGTCATGGATATTGCAGAAATCCTGGCTCAAGGATTGGAATAGGTGTCTATGAATACACAATGGGTATTGAATACGAAAGGGGATCCGCTTGGCATGGTCAACCAATTTGTCCAGCAGGTCTGGCAGGAAACCGGATTGGTTGGCATGATCCTGCCATCAGACAGAAAAAATGAATTGAGGGTCGTGGAAGAACAATCCGAACTGGGTGAGTTAAACCCCTTTCAGCCCCTGATGCTGATGAACGTAGCAGGCCTGGTCCCTGCAGTCCTTGAAGGACATGCGAAAGGTCGTTTTGGGATCGTATTACGACCCTGTGAATTGCGCGCTTTGAATGAAGTCACTGAACGCAAGGGGATCGATCCCGGACGTCTTATGACCATCTGCGTGGACTGCCTGGGAACTTTCCCGGATGAGGAGTTTGAGTGGCGCTCGGTCCGCAAAGGGTCGGAAGCCGGTCTGACCAGGGAAGCCCTGCAATTCGCACCCCAGGGCGGTATCGCAGCTTATCGCTACCGGGCAGCCTGCCAGATGTGTGTCGCCCCCGGGGCAAGATCAGCCGACATAAATCTCGGGGTGATCGGCATCCCTGTTCGGCAGTTCATTCTTATCGATTGTCGATCCGACCTGCTGGATTGGACAAAGGTCACCGACAAACAAGCCGACCCTGCCTTGAGCAAAAAGCGTGAGGTCATGCTTTCCAAACTCGTCGAGGTCCATTCACAAACACGCAACCGGGTCCTGACAGGACTGACCGAAGTCCTGCCCGCGAACGTGGATGTGCTCCTAGAACAATTTTATGAGTGTGGAAATTGCCAATCCTGCATGAAGGCCTGCCCGATCTGCACAGCCACACCTCCCCAACGCACCAATAAAGGCCGGTACGAGCGCCAGGATGTGGTCGAATGGTTGGTGGATTGCGCTGGTTGCGGCATGTGTGAACAGTCCTGCCCCAAGCACCTACCATTGAGCATAATTTTTACCCATGTAAAGCAAAGTTTAGAAGAACTGCCTGTCTGAAAGAATTTGATCAGATCCGTAAAACATCTAGCCTGACAGGAGTAAAAAATCCTGTCAGGCTTTTGTTATTATGCTGCTTGTGTAAAATATAGTACGGAAGAGGGTGTGGATGGTTCAAGATTCCGGACCATCTTTTGTTCCTGCCATAAATTCCTTAGGCTTTGATCATCGTAAGGAGCATCTTGAACTTCTTTACTGCCAGGACTGCATGAGGATCGTTGGCTGGCATGATGATCATTTCACCGCTCTTAACGAGATAGTGCATACCTGAAATACGGATCTCAACTTCCCCATCCAGGACCTGAACGAGCGCATCGTAGGGGGCGCTATGCTCGCTTAATTCCTGTCCCATGTCAAAAGCGAACATGGTCATATTCCCAGCATCGGATCTTAAAACCACTTTGCTGACAATGGAACCCTCCTGGTAATCGATCAAGTCTTTTACAGATAGAACCCGGAAATTTGGTGTTGCTGTCATATTTTTCTCCTTTTAAGATCCAGCAGGAATATCTTATCATACTTATTATTATAAGATCGCCACGCTCGAAAAGCGCTCGCTCGCGATGACATTTCATAAATATAAGCATGCATGTTGGGTTTCGCTGGGTGGTTTGAAGGCGGCAATTTCCGATCCGCTCAATCCAACCTACCCGTGATCAATTTATTTTGCGAGGATACACTTAGCGGATCTCATATTGATAGGAAGCCAACTGGCGAGTATAACGGGTTGTACCCGCCACAACCAGGACAGCTTCGGTCACGTCACCACCAATATGCACCGGGATATCAGCTCTTTGATCGGCACTGAGGTTGATGATCTCAACGCGAGTAGTCTTGCCTGTCAATATCAGGGCCAAGCGGAAAGTCTGGGGCAGTGAATTCTGGATCCGCACAAAACCATCCGCCTGCCAGCCGCCATCGTCGCTTTCAAAATCGCTAAAATAACCGATCGAATCCACCGAGACATCATCCAGGAGGAAACCTTCTCCATTCACAGCTGCATCGGTGATATATTCAAACCGCAGATACACCTTTTGCCCAGAAAACTGAGAAAGATCAATGCTCTCCAGCCTCCACCCAGTGGTGCTTCCATTATATGCCCATCCAAAGCTGTTCCCGGATGGGTCAAGGTCAGTTCCCAGCGGGGTGTTTAATATCTGCCAGTTTTCACCATCCGTGGAAGCCTCCAGATACAGATAATCAAAATCCTCTTCGAGGTCATACCAGGTCCGGAAGGTCATCGAACCGGCTGCACTGACCTGGGTGAAATCGAATTGGCGCGTCAGGGTCATATCCGATTCGTCGCCCTTGTTGGACCATATTGCGTATGAACCCGAATAGGGATCTTCGGGCAACAACCTGGTAACGGTAGAGCCTTCAAAATGAATGGTGTAATCCCCGGGACACCTGAAACCGATATAATCGACACCATATTGATTCACCGGGCGTTCTGACATGGCTTGAGGGCAATTGATGATCGTTTCCGTATCATTCGCTGTAGGAGCGTTGGGGTAATTGTGGGTTTCATACCGGCCATCTGCCACCGACGCATCCTGGAGATAATTGGTGATGACCCAATCCAGGAACAGGTCATCGGCGCTGATTGGCAGACCCGTAATTTCATCCGTGGCATGGATCGTCTTCAGGGTGTCATCGATACTCATCATCCCATTCATGGGATTGGAAACCACCGCACGGGTGACACTTTCGCCAAAACGGTCAAGCAAATAAGCAGTGAAAAGGAAGCCAGCGCCATAATGCGGAGAGGTCTCGTAGGCATCATTTGGCCAATCGGTCAATTGGATGTCAGGGTTGGAGGTATAAAGAAAATCGAACCCACCCGGATCATATCCATTTAAGAACGCGGATAACTCAGAAAAACCCTCGTTCAACCAGGATGTCTCGTTTCGATCCACTTTCCAATGGATCATGTGCTGAAATTCGTGAGCCAGTACTCCATAGGTAAAAGGATCACTCAAGCTGGAGTTATCGGCATTAAAGATGAACATCTCGTGGGCGTTCGAATATTCGTGTACGAGGGGATTGTATTCGTCTGCCGAGGAGAAATAACCCGCAATGGAACTGCCCAATCCGGTGGCATAAAGGATGTAAATATGCTCATCTCCATCCACACCCGGTGTCCATTCGCTTCCAAAGAACTCTCGCGTGGTTGGGTAGATCTCATTTTCAAAGGTATCTGTCAGCCTGGTCAGCTCGCGGGGGTCATAATCTACGCCGGATTCCACCCATAAATAAACATGCTCGGTGATGGCACGCAGGGTAGCCGTTATCCTGGAATTTTCGTTGGTATCCATGTCGTTGACCCAGAAACTTTCCTGGTCTCCAACCTGGAGCTGTGTCGCAGGGGGAGCAAGGGTGGTTGGGATATCACATCTGGCAAGGATTCGACAAGCGATCAAATTCAGGTCATTGTTGGGTACAACCGTACTTTCCAAAATATTGAGGGTCTCGCTGGAGATCGTTTCCAGGGGTGGGCGGGCGATCACCACTGTGGGGGTCGGATCGAATGCATCCAGGGGTATCTGGTTGATCAGTTCATCCCCATTTTTAATTATGTAATAAGTTCCGACCCCTGCTCCCACCAGGCAGACACAACAGAAAGCCAGGACGATCAGGATTATTGCGATAATAAAGATAAAAGTAGGTTTCATATTGTTTTAAAAATATCGCCTCATATCGTACTACTCTAACACTTTCGGGAAATTACACCTGGATCCTTGTTTTCAAATCACAGCAGGAAGAAAGGTCACGTCAATAGGATCTTTTCAAACCCATTGTATATGACGGGGGGCTCTTAGGTGTGCGAACACACTTAAGAACCCCCCGTCTTGTTTGAATAGATACTACACCCCATTATTATAAAGAATAATCCGGCTTAAAGGAAGGTCTCTTTTAGATCGAGGACCTCTGCCATATTAAAGACCGGGCCATCAACGCAGATGAGCTTTTCGCCCAGGTTGCAGCGTCCGCATTTTCCAAGACCGCAATGCATACGGGCTTCCAGAGTAACATAGTTCTTTTCCGGAGAAAATCCCATTTCTTCCAGCATCCTGCCAACATAATGGATCATGATCGGCGGACCACAGGTGATGGTGATCGCATTATCTGGTTTTGGCCCAACCTTTTGCAGCAATTCTGTGATCAAACCCACATTGTGATCCCACTTATCATCGGGTTGGTCCACCGTCAGATAGAGGCTGGTATTTGGGGCAGACTTCCATTCTGAATATTCCTCGGTAAAGACGAGCAAGCTGGGATGGCGGGCTGCCCATAAAATGGTCAGGTTTCCATAATCGGAACGATTATCCAACACATGCTGGATCACCGGGCGTAAAGGTGCACCACCGATGCCTCCTCCCAGTACGATCAGGTTCTTTCCTTTGAAATCATCCATCGGGAAAGAATTACCCATCGGTCCGCGCACTCCCACCATATCCCCTTCGCCAAGTTCATGCAACCCGGTGGTGACAGACCCCAGGCGATTGATGGCGAAATCGAGGGTGGGTCCACGGCGGGGGGTATTTGCAATTCCAAAAGGAGCTTCTCCCAATCCAAAGGCGGAAACAAAGGCGAATTGCCCAGGTTGATAACTTGCAAAAGCCTCATTGCCGCCATTCTGTAATTCGACACGGAAGATCTTGATCTCGTTGGCCAGATCTCTCACTTCGACGAGTGTACCCAGGTAGGGTTGCATGGGATTGGTGCCATTATTTGTCATTCCAACCTCCCAAATTCGCTCAGGATCTCGGTTATATCCACATTGACCGGACAGGCCTCCACGCAGCGACCACAACCGGTACAGGATGAGCTTTCCTGCAGGTCATATTGCGAAGCATAATAAAGGAATTTGCACAGGAAACGATTTCGAAGTCTTTCACTCTTTTCGGAACGCGGCCTGTGACCGCCTGCCACCATACGGTAATTTGCTCCGTTGCACGAATCCCAGCAGCGTAGTCTCTCAAATTCACCCTTGCCCTGGGCTGGTTCATCACGGGTAATAAAGCAGCGGCAGGTTGGACAGACATAGGCACACACCCGGCAACTCAGGCAGCGATCCGAGACCTCCTGCCAGTAATCATCGCTAAAATGGGAAGCCCAATTCACAGAACTGGGGTGAGGAAATTCCTGTTCCAGGTAACTGCGGATCGGTTTATCCACTTCTTCAGCATCCAGGGTGACACCAGCCAGCAAAGATTGCCCCTTGAGGGAAACTCCTTCCAGAGCATACCCATTTTCCGTCTCATATAACATGATGTCCATATGCGAGTTATCATCCGGAGAGCCTCCCACACTGGTGCAGAAGCAACTGGTTTGTTGTGACTGGCAGGCCAGACCGATGAGGACACTGTTCTCTCGCCTGGTGGCATAATACGGATCAACGGGTTCTTTACCAATAAATGAGGCGTCCAGGATGTGAAGTCCGTGGGCATCACACGGCCGCACTCCAAAGATCACCTGCCTGCCTTCAGGCAGGGTGGCACTCACCTGAACCTGCCCGCCTGTCTTCTGAATGGACAACAGACTGTCGGTGATAGGGAAGAAA
>Ga0172370_10003789_pt1 | contig 20682 bp, 17 predicted proteins | sample LakKiv5m_FD_114538 | JGI IMG/M metagenome (GOLD analysis project Ga0172370, IMG submission 114538) | Freshwater microbial communities from Kabuno Bay, South-Kivu, Congo - kab_022012_11.5m | ecosystem: Environmental > Aquatic > Freshwater > Lake | place: Democratic Republic of the Congo...
AAGCCCGCACCCTCTGGGTGATCCATGAAACGCGCCCCTCGCAGCCTTCAACACCATGATTTATATCGGAAATAACACGATCACGACAGCGAAATCAGCGGATTACTTGGGGAATGTGGGTTGGAGCAAACTGGCGAGACTTACCATAGTTACCGGGCCGCACTGATGCTTTCAAACGACGAGGGTCTCACAAAGACCTACAACCGCTTTCACGACCGCGGTGAGAATGCTCGAGACATCGCCCGTCTGCGCGAACTGCATACAGAGATGGATGCCGCCGTCCTGCGCGCCTATGGCTGGGACGACCTCGACGAGCGGGCACAGCCGGAGTTCATCGAGCAGGACGCCGACGAGGGCAAGCCGGCCAAGACGCGCCTCGACTGGACGTCCGAGTTCAAGGACGAGGTCCTTGCCCGACTCCTTGCCCTCAACGCCGAGCGTGCAGCGGCCGAACGCGCCTCAGGGCTGACGGCGTCGAACGAAGACGACGAGTACCAGGACGACGACGGGGACGACGAATGAAGGACGTGGTCCATGGGCGGCATCGCTGACGAACATGTCGAATGGGCCATCGTCAACCGCCTGAAGGCGATGCTCGACGAACCGCCGCAGACGACCTTCAACGTGACGCAGACCTTCGCCCTGTTCAGCAGCGTCCTGCTCTGGACCAAGAACCGCGCATGGGTCGCAGGCAACCAAGGGCAGCGCGGCCAGTGGCAAGACCATGCCGACCACCGCGCCCATGATGTTCGGGAAGCCATGCGGGCGAAGCGGATCACGGAAGATCCGTGGCGGTTGTCCCTGGCCATCCCTCAGCTCGTGCTGATCGACCGCGCCGACGGGCGCGAGATCGCGGACAGGAGGATCAACACCGACTTCGAGGCCATGACAGCCGAGGACTTCTTCAAGTGGCTCCGCGACGCCCTCGCGCACGGAGACGGCCGCACGATCAAGCCGATCCACAAGCAGTCTGCCCGCACGGGGCAGACGCTGCTCGCAGGCTTCCGGGTGGAGTTCAACGCCGAGCGCGGAGCGCAGAGGATCCTGAAGCTCGACCTCTTTCACGACGACATGCGACGGATCGGCAGCGTCCTTGCCGACCTCTTCTGCGCGTCCTTGAGCGGTGGGGACCGCTACTTTGAGGAGGAGGCCGGCACCGCGCGGATCGAGGAGGTCGCGCGGACTGCCTGAGCGCCATGCGCAACAAATTCTTGCAATCTCCATTTCGCAAGATTATATGCGCTCTGTGGAGGTTCCCATGGCGACGCAACTCATCGGTGCGCGGATCAAAGCCCTGCGGGAGGAGCGCAAGCTCTCCCAGGACGATCTGGCGCGCGTTTTCGGTTTCAAGGACAGGCAGACGGTCTCCGCCATCGAGACCGGAGAACGTCGCGTCACGGCGGACGAACTGCTGCTCGCCGTCGAGAAGCTCGGGGCACCGCTGGACTATTTCACCGACCCTTTCCTGCTGGTCGGAGAAGGCCGCTTCTCCTGGCGTCAGACCAACGTCGGCTCGGGAGTACTCGGCGCCTATGAGCGCAGTGCCGGCCGATGGATCGCAGCCTTCCGCTCGATCGCACCTCAGGTTGGGCGCGCAAGCCCGTTGCTGCGCCGAGCCCTCGGCCTGACGCGCCACTCGCGCTTCGAGGATGCGATGGAGGCAGGCGAGCGCTTCGCCGCCGAATTTGAGCTCGGTGACGTGCCGGCCCGACGCCTGACAGATGTGATGGAGCGCGAGCTCGGCATTCTCGTGCTGATGGTCGATGCATTCGAGGGGATCTCGGGTGCCGCCTGCCGTTTGCCGGAGCTGGACGTCGTGCTGATCAATCGCCACGAAGTCGCAGGCCGTCGCCACTTCGATTTGGCACACGAACTGTTCCACATCCTCACGTGGGATGCGATGCCGCCGGAGCACTCGGAGGAGGCCAAGGAAGTCGGCGGCAACCGCGTGGAGCAGCTCGCCAACAATTTCGCCTCGGCGGTACTGATGCCGAAGGCCGCGCTCGCGCGCTACGGCGAATGGTCGGAGTTCGGAGACGATGAGCTTGTCATCAGACTCAACACCGCCGCCGATGAATTAATGGTCACAGCTTCCGCGTTGAAATGGCGGCTGGTTGCGCTCGAATGGCTGAAGCCGGCGCGCGCGCGCGCGGTCTCCGACGCCGCGCTGCGGAACAACGGACACGAAGCGCCCAAGTCTGTCCCGCCGCTCCTTTTCTCGAAGCCGTTCATGGAGGTGATCGGCCTCGCGATCGACGAGGGGCGAGTGTCAACTCGCCGCGCTGCCGGTCTCCTTGATCTTACCTTTGAAGACCTGACAGACCTCTTCATTGAGCACGGGGTCGAGCCCCCGGCCGAGCTGTGAGGCGGCCATGGCGCGACATCGGGGGCCGGTTCTGGTCGACACGAACGTCATTCTCGAATCCCACCGCATCGGATCGTGGGCGGCACTCGTGGGTAGTTATCCGGTCGAGACGGTGGAGGACTGCGTGACCGAGACCCAGACGGGCTTCCAACGGCGACGGCCAGAGCATCAGATCGATGCGAATGCCTTGCGTGCTTCACTGGCAGCGGTTCATGCGCCAGGAGATCGCGAGATCGCGGCGGCAGTTCTCAGAGCGTCGGACATTGCGCTGGATATCGGCGAGCGCTCGCTCTGGGCGCACGCGCTGACACGGACCGATGGTTGGATCCTGTGCGGGCCAGACAAGGCCAGCCTGCGCTTCGGCGTCCGGCTCGGCCATCGCGACCGCCTTGTCGCGCTGGAGCTGCTTCTCGACGAGGCAGGCTACCGGCCGAAGGAGCCCTTGAGGCTGGCTTACACGAGCAAATGGCTTGAGAGGACTCTCGGCGAGCTCGTTCTTTCGGAAGGAGCGGGCCGGACATGACAAGCTCTGTCGATATTCGCGCCAACCTCGTCGAGCTGTTCCGCCGCGACCTGATTGGCCCTGGACCGCAGGATGCCGATCTTGCGACCGAGCGGCTGAACGAGAGCCCCTCGCGCTGGTATCTCACCGGTTTCCTCGCGCCGGCCGAAGACCCACTTGGTCTGGAAGGGGAGGATGAGAACGATGATCCATCGGCCCAGGAAGAGATGGAGATCGACGTAGAGGAAGCCGACACTGATGGCGCCGGGGGCGCAGCAGGTGACAACGAGGAGCCAGAAGCGCCGAACACGAAGCGCCGGTTTCTTCCCTCGTCGATCGGACTAACTGTCTTGGTCTCGCCGGAGATCAGGGAAATCGATGCTTCCATTTTTTGGGGCGACTACCGCACGGAGCCGGCTCTGCCGGAAACGGTTCTGCTCCCGGAGCCTCTTCCTGACGAAATCGGGGAAGACGGTAAGCCGAAGCGCGCAAACAGACCGATGGTGGACTGGGTGCGCACCCCGAAGGAGCGGACCGTACGGCTGCAAATCCGAGATGGCCGTGGAGAACCCGTCTTGGTGCCAGAAAGCGCGGCTGAGCAGCGTCGCGGCGGTGGGTTGACGCTAGAGACGCATTCCCGCCTGTTTAGCTATGAAACTCCAGAAGGACGGACCGAACAGGTACGGGCGCTGACGGTTTTTCTCGTCAATCGCCGCGCGACGGTTCATCGCTTTTACTCAGACGTTAGTTTCGTGTTTCAGGCGCGTCTGGAACTGCAATGCGCGGAAGGATTCCGGGCACGCCGCGACCTCTCCGCATACCGCGCGCAGGATTGGGATCTGCGGGTCGCCGACCTTCACTACCGCGATGTTCTCGAGTGGGCGGTCGGGCGCAACGCGGCTGCTGGATGGGAAACGAACGAGGGTGGGAATGGACCCATTGCGCGCGTCTGGACCGATCCGCTACCGACTGCTGAGGTGGAGCGTGTGGCGCCAAACGAAGACGCGGAGCTGAGGGCGCGCGTGACATTCGGTATGGAAGCCTTGGCGCAGGCTGCCGATGCTGGCGGCACTGCTCTGGTTCAGGCCCTCGAAGAACTACCCAGGCTCTATGGAATATGGATCGACGCCGAACGCCACAAGCTGGCTTCCTTGCCTCCGCGCCGCCGGGAAGCGGGTGAGCGGCTGATCTCGGAGATGGTGACGGCTAAGGACCGAATTGTCGACGGGATCAAGCTCCTTGAGCAGAATGCGAAGGCCCGGACTGCGTTTCGCTTTATGAACCTAGCCGTCGCCATGGCTGCTCGCCGGCGAGTGGCAGGCGCCTCCGGCGATCCACAGTCTCTGCCGGGGCCGCAATGGCGGCCTTTCCAGCTTGCCTTCATTCTGCTCAACGTTTCGGGGCTGGCTGAGCGGGCCCATCCCGACCGGAAGATCGCCGATCTCCTCTTCTTCCCAACGGGCGGCGGCAAGACGGAAGCCTATCTCGGTCTGGCCGCTTTCGTAATTGCCTTGCGACGACTGACCAGTTCGGGCGTGCTTGGAGCGGGTGTGGCGGTCATCATGCGCTATACGCTTCGGCTGCTCACGCTCGACCAGTTAGCTCGTGCCGCTGGCGTGGTGTGCGCCCTCGAGCTGATGCGGACGGATCCCACCAACACCGATGGGCAAAGCCGCCGCTTGCTTGGAGATTGGCCGATCGAAATCGGCTTGTGGGTCGGTTCGGATGCGTCACCCAACAAGCTCGGGGGGAAAGGCAAGTCGGACGAAACGACGGCCGTCGGCAGGGTACGACGTTTCCGAAACGGTCGTGACAAGCGCGCGCCGGCGCCGCTCAAGGCATGCCCATGGTGCGGCACGGAGTTCACGCCGTCATCCTTCGCCTGCGTGCCCAACGAGCACGCGCCGACCAACCTTGAGATCCGTTGCGCCAATACGAATTGCGACTTCAGCCGGAACCGACCGCTGCCGGTCCTCACGGTCGATGAGCCGATTTATCGACGCCTGCCCGCGTTCCTGATCGCGACGGTGGACAAGTTCGCGGCCTTGCCCTGGGTCGGCGAGACTGGCGCCTTCTTCGGCCATGTCGATCGCTTCGAGGACGGCGTCGGTTTCTACGGCGCGGCTGAACCAGGCGAGGGTCGACCCTTGGGCAATGGCTGGTCGCTCGATCCGCCCGACCTCATCATTCAGGACGAGCTGCACCTTATTTCCGGTCCCCTCGGAACGGTTGCGGGACTCTATGAAGCGGCGATCGACCAGTTGGCGTCGCGTCGATACAAGGACCGGGTCGTGCGGCCGAAGATCGTCGCTTCGACCGCGACGGTGCGGCGGGCCACGGATCAGATCGAAGCCCTGTTCGATCGCCAGACCACAAGCATCTTCCCGCCGCCCGGCGTGGATCGCACTGACAGCTTTTTCGCCCGGACTGTGCCGGCAACGAACGACCCCGCCCGGATGTACATGGGCATCGCCGCCCAGGGTCGCGGACCGAAGCTCGTCTTCCTGCGATCCCTCACGACCCTGCTTGCGGCGGCGCAGTCTGAGTTTGCTGCCAGCGCCGCCGCCATCGGCGGAAGCGCCAATCCCGCCGACCCGTATATGACCGCGGTCTGCTATTTTAACGCCCTGCGGGAGCTCGGCGGAGCACGCCGAATCGTCGAAGACGAGGTTCGGGATCGAACGGCCCGCTACGGGACGCAGAGGCATCGGGTCGATCCGCCCGGAAATCCGTTTGCAGATCGGCCCATCAAGGAACCTCTGGAGTTGACCTCGCGCGTCTCGACGGACGAGGTCGCCAAAGCCAAGCAACGGCTCGAAGCGCGCTTCGAAACCGGCGCGGATCCCGTGGACGTCGCTCTGGCGACGAACATGATCTCTGTCGGCCTAGATATCACGCGCCTTGGTCTCATGATCGTCCAGGGGCAACCGAAGACGGCTGCTGAATACATCCAGGCCACCAGTCGCGTTGGGCGCGATCCATCGCGCCCAGGATTGGTCGTCGCGGTCTTGAATCTGCACAAGCCTCGCGACCGGATGCACTTCGAGCAATTTGGTCAGTTCCACCGAACCTTCTATCGATCCGTCGAGGCTACGAGCGTGACGCCCTGGGCCGCCCGGGCGCTGGACCGCGCCCTTGCGGCTGTCGTCGTCGCGGCTGCGCGCCACTTGGATCCTGCACTGACACCTGAGGCCTCTGTCACTGCCTTCAAGGACAATCCGGGGGTGCGGGCCGCCGTTCGCGATGCGATTATCGCTAGAGCTCCGGCGCATTTGATCGCGGGTGGCCACTCCGCGTTGGCGGCTGCGATAGATGCGATCGCCGATGCGTGGATTTCGACCGCCGACGATCTGGCTGCAGGAGGTAACACGTTCGCTTACGCCCGAAAGAAGAGTCCTCATCGCTTGCTGCACATGCCGCTCGAGCCAGACTTGGCCAACCTTTCTGAAGATCATCGGCAATTCGTCGCCGGACGGTCCATGAGGGATGTAGAGCCCAGCGTCGCGCTCAAGGTCCGGGATCCATGGGGCAACCAGATCGCAAACGCGGATGATCTCGCATGACCAAGAACGCACAACGGCTGAGCCAACTGATATCCACCTTCGGTCCCGGCGCCATGATCGACCTGCCGACAAGGTCCGTGGTTGTGGCAGGTCTCGAATTCTGGGAGATGAGGGCCAACTCTTTCACGACGATCCCCGAGCCACGCCTAACGGCGCGCCTAGAACAGCTCTTGAAGGATCAGGGGCGACTGGACACGAGTATCAGTCTATCGCTCCGCACTCCGCCAGTCGCGACCGACAACACGACAGGAATGCCGGCCGGAGTTACAGCGCCGATTTTTCCGACATGGTTTGTCTGCGAGCAGGTCGAAGCAACGGCTGCGACGACCGGAACGCTTCGAAGGCGGCGCCTCGTGCGCTGGCAGGACCTCGACACCAAGGGAAGGCGCAGGTTCGTCTTCGATGATGGTCGAAAGTCGGAAGTGACGCCGATCCGCTTCGTCTGCGCCTGCGAAAAAGGACATCTGCAGGACATCGACTGGCGATGGGTCGTCCATGGGGCGGTTCAGTGCCAGGAGCCGCTTTGGGTAGAAGAGAAAGGCACCAGCGCCGACCCTGCCGATACCAGCGTTGTCTGCGGTTGCGGTCGGCGCCTCTCGCTTCAGGATGCTTTCCAGCCCGGGCGCCTGGGAAAATGCCGTGGCGAACGGCCGTGGTTGCTTGATCGCGATCCCGACGGATGCGGAGACAATCTGAAGCTTCTTACCCGCACGGCCACCAACACCTACTTCCCGCAGGTCTACACAGTCATTTCGCTGCCGACCGAAGAGGACGACCTGACCCGCTTGGTCGACGAACTGTCGGGCGACCTGGCGAACGTGCAGACGGCCGAGGATGTCGCTCAGGCCAAACGCTTCAACCCGAAGGTCTCCGTCTCACTGGGCGCTTATCCAGATACCGAGATATTCGAGCGTCTGAAACGGCTCAGGGAGGGAGCAAGGGCCGATGCAGCCCGGTCTCCAAAAATGTCCGAATTCGACGTGTTTGCGAGTGGTCGCCAACACATCGGGCATAATCACCCGACAGCCAAGCTCTATGCGGAAACTCTTCCACGGACAGCATGGGTCGATCCAAGCGTCGATATCGACACTTCGGCGATAAAGAACGTCGTCGCCGTCCATCGTTTGAGGGAAGTGTCGAGCCTGTACGGCTTCACGCGATTTGAAGCCGCGCCCACGAGTTCCGACGGCGACATCGAGGATATTCAGCTGGCTGTTCGCGGAGCGCCGATCTCGCGCGGAGCTGATTGGTTGCCGGCCATCGAGCAGTTCGGCGAAGGGCTATTCATCCACATCGACGAGCAGGCCGTGAACCGTTGGCTTCAGAACCCCTATGTCGTCAATCGACAGGCAAGCCTGCTACGCGGCTATGACCACTGGCGGGCCAAGTTTTCGGGAGGGGGGCCGAACTATCCTGGAACGGCCTATACGCTGCTGCACTCGCTCTCCCATGCCTTGATGGCCGAGATCGCCCTCGACAGCGGATATCCCGCGAGTTCTCTGAAGGAACGCATCTATGCGCTCAGCGACGCCCGTAACGGCGGCGCTCACATCAAGTGTGGGATCCTGATCTACACAGCGACTCCCGGCGCCCAAGGTACATTGGGCGGACTAGTCGCCGCCGGATCACGGTTCTCCAGTATCCTACGAAGTGCGCTCGCTCGGCAGCTGATCTGCTCGAACGACCCGGTTTGCGCAGATCATGAGCCTGACGGTCGAAGCGGGGACCGGGCGACCCACGGGGCAGCTTGCCACGGGTGCCTGCTCATCGCGGAAACGAGCTGCGAGATGCGGAACCTGTTTCTCGACAGAAGCCTCCTGGTGCAAACCATGGCTGGTCATAAGTCGAACCTGTTTTAACGATAGCCTGCCCACCCTTTTGAACTGACCAAACCGTTTCAGAAGTCGGTTTCGAGGTAGACCCCGGCGCAGTCGTAGGCGACCGCGGCGGCAGTCGCGCCGGTGTTCAGGAAGAGGCGCGGCGACAGGAACTGCGTAGCGGCGGGCAGGTCTGCGGCGATCTCCTGCTCGAAGACGGCGCCTGAGACCTCGTCCACCACCCGCACCCAGACGGATGCCCCGTTCGGCGGAGCCGCGATGAACAGGGTCAGCACGCCGCCGGTGGCGATACCGAAGGACGCGCCCATGTCGGTCAGCGTCGGCGCGCCTGTGACATCGTTGGCCACGAGTTGCCACCGGGTGTGGGTGCCGCGCTGGAATCCGATGCCGATGCAGTTGATGGCGGCAGCAAGTGTCAGGGTGGTGGCGAGCGCGGCCGTCGATCCGTAGAGGCCAAAGAAACCCATCCCGGTCGCCTGCAGCGTTGTCAGCGAAATCCGCGTCACGAAGGTCCAGCCGCCGAGGCCCGCCGCGTTGCCGCGCCAGCAGGCCCAGCCTGCGGATCGTTGGTCGGCCACCGAGTCCGCCACTGCCGCCGAGGTCAGCCGCCAGCGGCGCATCGAGGCGGCCAGGTTTGTTGCGGCGAGGGTCGGGTGCGAGACGGTGCCGACCGAGGTGATCGGCAGGCCTTCTGTGGTGATGGTCGTCGTGACCGAGGGCGACCAGTTGGCGATGCGGTTCACCCCGAAATGCGGCTGCAGGGGGAAGTCCCGGCCCGAGGGTCGCATGACGTCGATCCACGGCGCGCCTGCGCGGTTGCGGGCATAGACTGCCGCCTTGCCAGTAGGCGGAGGGGTTGGCGCGGCACTGAGCCCCGGCAGGATTGTCGGCTGCGGCAGTTCTACCTGGCCGCTGGTGCGGTCGATTTTCAGCGCATCGAAGAAGGCCGAGCCATCCGGGCTGACCTTGAAGCTGAAATCGTCATTACCCAAGAGGCCGATCAGTGCCCTTGCCGAAAACCCGGTCTTGAAGGCGAAAGCCGCATCATTCCCGGCCGCCGCCTTGTTGACCGTGGCCTCGATCCCGGCACCGGCGTTGTTGAACAAGAGCGCCGGAGTGTTGACCGATACGCGATTGTAACTGTCGGCCGTTGCCCCGCCGAGGCCAAGAAGCTGCGCGGTCAGGTTGGCTTGCGGCATGCCGACCTGCGTCACCGCATTGGCGAAGGTGACGGTCGGCGTGTTCACGACCGTCGTGCCCCCGGCCCCTGCCGTGGCCGAGCCGATGTTGACGACCGTGGTTGATCCGGATGCGCCGCCGGTGCCGAGGTTCAAGGTCTTGGTGACGCCGGTGGTCGTCGCCCCGGTGCCCATGCCGTAGGTGGCGGTGGTCGTTGCCGTGCCGATGCTGGCCGAGGCCGCCGAGACGGTGACAGTGCCCGAGGCGGTCAGCGTGCCGGAGAAGGTCTTGTTGCCCGTGAAGGTCTGCGTGCCCGCGAGGATTGCCAACTCGCTTGAGGTGTTGGGCAGTGTGAAGGTCCGGGTGGTGCCGGTGGTGATCCCCGACAGCGAAAACAGCGCCTTCTTTGTCGGGTCGGCGTCGTTGACGAGGCTGAAGATCGCGTCAGGCACATCCTGCGGAACGCCGACCGGGTCCCAGGCACTTCCATTCCAGACGACAAAGGCCTGCTCGGCCGCGATCCAGACCAGCCAGCCTTGACGCGGCACGAGGCGCATCCAGACGCCATCGACCCAGAAGGCGACATTCAGATCCCACCCGGCCCAGAGGCCCGTCGCGCCAGAGGCCACGAGGTGCCGGTTGCCGTCGGTGGGGCTGGCCGGGGGCGCGGTGCGCGTGCGGTCCAGGACCGAGAGCTGCACCATGGCATCGAGCAGGCGCAGGGCCTCGTTGTGGGTGACATGCTTCTGCGCTTGGGCCGCCAGGAGGTAGGGCAGGCCCAGATGGGTCGTGGTATCGGACATGGGAAATCCCGTCAGAACTGGAGGGTCACGGAGGCAGGCGTGCCGCGGCCGAGGCGGTTCGAGAGCTGGAAGATGCGGATGGCCAGTGTCTGGCCGGGCCCGAGCGGCATGCCCCAATCCGCGGTCTGCTGGGCGGCGGTGTAGAGGACGGAGGTCGTGCTGCTGGTCAGCGTGCGCTTGATCGCAGCGCCGTCGAGGATCTGCACATCGTAGCTTTCCACGTCCTCGGCCAGCGGCACCTCGACCTGTTCCCAGGCATCGGCCACCAGCGCGCGGGTTCGCCGCGTCCAGCGGATGGTCAGATCGCCCGTGTTGCGGGCCGTTCGCCACGGCTGTTCGACATGCACCGGCGCGAAGGGGACAAGGCCCCGCCCGGTCGGCGTGAAGCCCAGCGCGGCATAGCTTGCGTCACTGACCGCCCGCGCGGCCGGGCCGACCCGCCAGTTCCACGGCAGACCGAGATCGGCCTCGGCGATGGGTAGCGAGGCCAATGTCGTATCCAGCACCACAACCCGCGCCCCCTCGGGGGCTGGATTGCCCATCGCATGTTCTGTCCCTCGCTGGCCGCGCAGGAGGCGGGTCAGGCGGTAGCGGCCGGGGGCGATCAGTTCGGCCGCGCCAGCTTGGACGATTTCCCAGACCCCAGCCGCTGTCTCGACCGCTACCGCATTGGCCCCGCCGAACAGCGCGACGTCGGTCACGCTTTCCAGCGTTCCGGATAGGAGATCGACGACCAGCGCGTTGCCGAGATCGAAGCGCGAGGTCGGGCCAGGAAAGAAGTCGAAGGCCAGTGTGCCAATCCGCGCCCGACCGCCGAAGGTAGTCAGCAGCGTGAAGCCATCCGTGGATGCGCTGCGGAAGACGGCGATCTCGCCGGGCCAGGGGCTGGCGTGGGCGGCGATCAGGGGGCGATGAGCAGGCTGTTCCTCCGAGATTTGCGGGAGATCCAGCATCACCGCCTCGGGCGTGCCGAAGACGACGGGGCTGGCAAGGTTCGCGGGCCGCGGATCGCCGGGTGGCAGATCGTAGGCGGCGCGGTCCTGACGCACCGCCTCGATCCCGCGCGCCTCGGAATCGGCGACAGACACCAGGCGGAACTCGACCTCGCGGCCGTCATGCGCGAGCCGGATCACGTCGGCTGGATCGAGGGCGAGCTTTGAGGGCGGCAGGCGGAAGGTGGCGCTCTCGCGGCCGATCCAGGCCTCCATCAACGCGCGGCGGCAGCGGCGTTCGGCCTCCTCGGGCGGGATTGCCATCGGAAAGGATTCGGACGCGATGCGCGTCGTATCGACGGTGATGCGGCGGGCTTCGACCAGCGCCGCGTCATAGTCCTCGTCGGCGCGCGCGACCTGCCACTTCAGGGCTTGGGGCAGTTCGGTCTCCTGACCACGGGTCAGCTCAAGAGCCTCGCCCTCGCGGCTGGAGACCATATCATCCACAGTAAGGGTGAGGCTGGATTCCCGGCCGCGCATGACGAAGCGGATCACGCCCTCCGTCTCGATGGCATCGAAGCCGAAATGTCGGGCTAGCGTGGAAATCGATGCCCGTGGGCTTTCAAGGGCCCCGATCACATAGCCCTCGACCGCACCCCAGAGGCCGGACACGTCGATCAGCGCTTCGGGCATCCCGGCACGGAGGCACAGGTGACGCACGAGGGCCGCCAGCGAGACCGCCCCCAGCCGTCCGGTCAACCAGTGCCCCAGCCGCCAGTTCGGGCCATCGGTCCAGACATCGGTCAGTTCGGGGAAAAACGGATAGGGTCGCGCGTCCCAGGTCCAGGCGGCGCATTCCGGTACATGCACCATGCGGCCGCCATAGACTGCGGAGATCGGGTTGTTGGCCGCATCACCCCAATGCAGGTAGCTCGCCTCCAGATAGGCCCGCTGGATCGCGTCGTCCCGCCACCCGCGCGAGAAATAGGGCGTGAAGCTCTCTGACGACTTCGGATCGAAGAAGACGTTCGGCTGGTTGGTGCCCCGGTCGATGGCCGGGCAGCCGAGTTCGGTGAAACGGATGGGTTTCGATTGCGGCACCCATGCGGTGGCCAAGCCGCTCTCCATCCCGCCCGGGCGGTTGAAATGCTGGCTCTGCCACCAAGCGCGGATATCCTTGGGGCGAAACACCCACGGTTTGCCTGCCGCGCCATCGGTGATCGGCGTGCGGATCTGCGCGGAGCGGTCAGCGGCGCTGGCATAGAACCAGTCGAACCCCTCACCCCCGGCGATGTTCGCCTGCAGGTAGGCGCAGTCGTAAATCGCAGGCCAGCCTTCAAGCGCATCGACATGGTCGAAGCCATCGCGCCAGTCGGAAAGCGGCAGGTAGTTGTCGATGCCGACGAAGTCGATGTTGGCGTCCGACCAGAGCGGGTCGAGGTGAAAATACACGTCGCCGCTGCCATCCTGCGGATGATGGCCGAAATATTCCGACCAGTCGGCGGCATAGCCGATCTTGGTGCCCGCCCCGAGGATGCTGCTCACATCGGCCGCGAGGGTCTTGAAGGCGGTGACGGCGGGATAGGTGCTGGCGCTGGATCGGATGGTGGTCAGGCCGGGCATCTCGGTGCCGATCAGGAAGGCATCGACCCCGCCCGCAGCCGCGCAGAGATGCGCGTAGTGCAGCACCATGCGGCGCAGGCCCCAGTCGCTGGGCGAGCCGGTGAAGCTGACGGTCTCGCCCGACACGCTGAAATTCCCCGGCGTCGCCGCCCCGAACAGGGCCGTGACCTGCGTTGCCGCCGTGCCGATCTTGTCGACCGATCCGACAAAGCCAGCAGCCGGAGAACAGGTGATCCGCCCCCGCCACGGGAAGGCGGGCTGACCCTGCGTGGCGGCGTTGGCGCTGTAGGGGTTCGGCAGGGTGTTGCCGGGGGGCACATCCATCAGCAGGAAGGGATAGAAGGTCACCCGAAGCCCGCGCGCCTTCATCTCGCGGATCGCCTGAACCACGGCAAAGTCGGCAGGCGTGCCGCCATAGACCGGCCGATCTTCGGCGTCACGGCTGACCAGATGGGCGCTGGCCCGGCTGACGCCGTTTGCCGACCAATTGGCGGGCGTGGTCGCCTTGGAGGCAACCTCGACGCCGGGCTTCACCTTGCAGGATCCCGCGCGCAGGTCGTTGCCGAACCAAGCCACGACCAGACTGACGCTCTCGATCGCTGGGGCCATGGCCTGCAGCCGGTCCAGCGCCACGACGATGTCGGCCTCATCGGGCAGCGCGTTCAGGTTCTCGGCCGAGGTGGTGCCACCACTGCCTTTGCGGATGGCTTCGGTTGCATAAGTGAACTCGCCGGATGCCGGGATCATGGTGACGGCCTTCACCAGCCCCTCGGCCGTGTCGGAATCGGCCAGTGGTCGGAACACTTCGAACGACAGCTGCGGCAGGCGGTTGCCGTAGGTCGCAAGCGCCAGTTCTTCGAAAACGACATAGGCGGTGCCGCGATAGGCGGGCGTGTTGGGGGCCCCCATCTTCGCAGCGATGAACGGGTCGGCCGCTTGCGCCTCGTCGCCGGGATACCAGCGCCAGGTGATCCCCGTCATGTCGAGCGGCTTGCCGTCGGCCCAGATGCGACCGATGCCGGTGATCGGGCCCTCGCAGAGTGCAACCGCGAAGCTGGCGTAGTAGAGATACTCGGTCGTCCTGACCTTGCCGCCCCCGCCGCCCTTGCCGCCGCCTTGGGTGGTGGTCCTGGTCTCCTCGCGGAAATCCGTGGCCCAGATGATGTTGCCGCCAATGCGCATCCGGCCGTAAAGCCGCGGAATCACCGCCCCTTCGGAGGCCGAGGTGATGCGCAGCGTATCAAGCCGCGCGCCGAAGGTCCCCTGTGCCGGGGCCAGCGAGGACACGATCCAGCTGTCGACCACCGAGCCCACGGTCGAGCCGATGAAGCCGCCGATGGCCGCCCCGGAAAAGCCGAGGATCGCGCCGCCAAAGGCCCCGCCGATGGCAGTGCCGACAGCGCCGAGGACAAGCGTGGCCATGGAAACTCTCAGCGTTGGGGAAAGAGGAAGGCGAAGGCGATGCGGCGTCGCCACGTCGGGGTCAGCGGTTCCTCGATCACGCCGAGCCGCTCGTAGGCGTGCAGGAAGGTGTCGGGACCGGTCAGGATGCCGACATGCTTGGAAATGGCGCGCGGCATCATGCGGAACAGGATCAGCGCGCCGGGTGGGGCATGGGCGAGTGCGATTTCCGGCATCATGCGGCGCGCGCCCTCGGCCAGCAGCTCGCGCGGGCCGCTTTCGCCCCAATCCCGGCTATAGGGCGGAATGGGAAACGGCTCGTCGCCCACCACCTCGCGCCAGACACCGCGCGCGAGGCCGAGGCAATCACAGCCGACCCCGCGCAGGCTGGCCTGATCGTGGTATGGCGTACCGAGCCAGCGCCGCGCGGTGGCGATGACCACGGCGGGATCGGCGGCCATCACAGCACGTTCCCTTCGTGGCCGCCGTCCTGGCTGGCATAGCGCAGCACGGCATCCTGGCCGGGGATGTTGGGGAAGCCCCGGAAGTTGGCGACATTGGCGAACTTGGCGCTGCAGGTAGTGATGCGCTTGTCACAGCCCGCGCGGGCGATGAAGCTGTCGCCTTCGGCGATGGCGCGAACCGGTGCTTCCAGCAGGGTCAGGGTGGCGATACTGCCATCAAGCCCATGCGCCAGCACCTCGGTGACGCGCCCGGCATTTGCCCCGCTGGTCCAAGTCAGAGTGCCGGAGGTGAACCAGCCCGCGTCAAATGCGGCTAGTCCCGAGGCCATGAAGGCCCTGTCTCGCAACAGGTCCGTCACGACACCCGTGTCCTTGTACATGGCGTTTTCCAGATTGATGCCGCAGCGCGCATCCCCCAAGCGGGCATCGCACCCTGCCTGAAATGTCCGCCCCACGGTCTGACCCAGAACATGCGCAAGCGAGCGCACTTCCGCGACAAAGGCCATGCGCCCGCGTCGGATTTGCCCGACCGCGCCCCGGCGCAAGAGCACGCGCTGGCTGGTGTCGGCCCAATTGACCCGCCACAGATCCACCGCCGCATTGTCCCAGCGCCCGTCGAGGATGTCGGTTTCTGTGATGCGATCCGAGGACAGCACCCCAGTTGCGTCTTGTGCGTCGACAGCCAAGTCAGACCCAGCGCGGATTTCCGAGGCGGCAAACCCGCTTTCCGGCTCAAACGCGGTGCCATCGAAGCTGAGGCCGTGGTCATGATCGGTGAAGCCCAACGCTACGCCGTCCGAGCGCGAAATCCGCCAGCACCAGGAAAGCGTCGTCGTGCCATCGTCGAGATGGGCCTGCAGCGCGGGCGAGAGGGTTTTCATCGGCACGTTCCCGTCATGCGGTCGTCGAGGTCGGCGATCCAACCCGCCCACTCGGGCGGCACGCCTGTGACCGTCGCGTTGGCCGGACGGCCAAGGCGGGCTTCGGCATAGGCGGAACAGCCCGCATCACCAGTGCGCATCGTTGTTGTGCAGCCGGTCAGCAGGATCGCCAGCACCGCGACCGTCCCGAACAGCCACGCGTCCGCGTTCCGAACGCTCGATCTTGTCCACCATCGCATCGCGTTCCCCTTCCAGTTTGCCCACGCGTTTGCCTTCTGCGCGGCCCCAGAGCCGCCCAAGCACGATGCCCCCGACAACACCAAGGGCAGCAATCAGCCAGAGCAGGATGTCAGCCATCATCCCGCTCCCCGCCCGACGCCGCCACGCAGAGCGAGGCAATGAACACGCCCATCGCCCCGCCCACGATCATGCCCGCCAGAAATTCAAGCATCGCCGCGGAACCCGCGTTCGATCCGGTCGCGCAGACCGATCAGGCCAAGGCCCAGAGAGATCAGGGTCATGGGCGAGGCATCCCCGGCCCCGGCGAGGATCGCGACCAGCCGCGCCAGTTCGGCAAGCTGGCCTTGGTCGGGCAGGAACAGTGCGCCACTGCCGGTCAGCAAAGCGAGCAGCCCCGCCCACCAAGTCAGCGAAGTCGGTTGAAAATAGCGCATGGGTCAGACCCTCCGGGTGAAGTTGGAAAAGAAGGCTACGAGGCGTGTGCGCCAGCCTCTCGGCGGTGCGGAGATAGGTGGCGATGTCGGTGCAGCGACGATTGCGGGGACCACCGACAAGATCGCCGGGCGCAGCAGGGTCAGCGCCTCGGTCTCGGTCAGTCGCCGAATGGACCTCGAGAAATCCACGCGGCCGTCGCGATCGACCGCCCAGACCGGGATGGTGCCGGTCGGATAGCGGCCATCGCGGAACAGATCGCGTTCGGCCTCACGTCGCGACCGGATAGCGGCAGGCCGGAGCCAGCCCATGAAACCCTGCGCGGCGGCGGCGCGGTTGCCCGCGTTCAGGTGGCGGGTCAGCGACGCTTTCGCGATGCCGCCGGTGTTGTAATGGAAACTGACCAGCGCATCGAACTCGTGCGGTTCCAGTGGCACCTTTATCGCGCGAAGCACTGCTGCCTCATAGGCCACGATATCTGCGCGGAAGAGCCGGAACGCCTCGCGTATCCCGGCATCGAGATCGGCGGGCATGCCGCGCGGCATCTGGGCCGGATCGGGCGGTCCCGCCGCAACTGTATGGCCGATGCCGAAGGTCCAGACGTTCTTCACATCGAGATAGGGTCCGGGCACGAGTCCTTCGTGCCGGACGAGGGCCAGAAGCCCCCGATCAGTCATGTGCATGGGATCACCCGAAGATGGAGGAAAGGATCAGGATCAGCGCGGCGACCAGCAGGCCGATGCGCAGGCGATGGCTGAAGGCTTGTGCCGGGTCGGCTGCGTCGCAGCGGATGGATCGCGCGAGACGGAGAAGTTCATTCATCGGGGTTGCCCCCCTTGCTGCCGCGCAGGCGGGCGAGCACGTCCGGGGCTCCGCCCGTTCGCAGGCGAAAACGTCCACTGGACGTTTTCCGGGAAGCCTGCTCACCCTCTCAGAAGGCGGGGCCGAAGACGCCGACCAGGTAGGCGGCTGAGCCCGCCGCACCCCCGGCCGGGATCGCTTGCGATGGCAGGCCGAGCCAGGCAGTGATCACCGCCATCGACAGGCTGCCCATCCCGGCAGCGATCAGACCGCCGAGCAGGATGTGGCGCAGCGCATCGCGCAGGCGCATCTGGGTGGTGAGCGCGTTGGTGGCTCCACCAAGTGCGCCCCAGGCCGCCAGAATGACGGCGGTGGAGGTCGCCAGGTCACGCAGCACAGCGGCGATGAAGCCGGTTTCTTCGTTCATCGCCGGATCTCCATGAGCGGGATGGATGTGATCGATCCGAGCCGCTCGAGATCGAGCGTGACGTCGAACATGTCGGTGTCGAAGCGGACCGGGACGTCGAACTCGAAGCCGGCCGTGATCGTGACGCCCGCGCCGGGGGCGGTGGTGAAGATGATGACGCCGGTGGTAGTGTTGACGCTCCAGCCCGACATCTGCTCGACCCCGTTCAGGGCCACGCGGACGGTCCCTGCCACCGGCTTGGCGATGGCGCGCGTCCAGGATTGGGCGCCCGAGGCGTAGCGCTTGACCAGCTGGAAGGCGGGCGTCGCGCCGTTACCGGTGCCGATCGCCTGGTCGGTGGGCGCTACCGCCTGCGACGGCAGGCAGGATTTGTAATCTGCCCAATCCTTGTAGCGAAAGCCGTGCAGGCGACTATTCCGGGCTTCGAAGAAGGCCACGACCGCCGCAAGATCGTCAGCGCGGCGGATGCCGTAGGCCACATCATAGCGGCGGCGGGAGTTGGCCCAGCTTGCGTTGCGCTCCTCATCGCCAGAGGCCAGTTCGACCACTTGCGTGCGCCGTTCCGGCCCCCCGCGGGCCCCGCGGCTGATGTTGTCTGGGAAGCGAGCCTCATGAAATGCCATCACATGCCCCTCCGGCCTAGCGACACGGCCCGGGCAATGTCGGCCGCGACCTGCGTGCGCGACTGCCGGAAGCTTTCGGCATCACGCGCCATGATGGTGACGTTCACGGCGGGCGCGCTGGACCCGGCGCAGCTTGCGGCTTCGCGGCGCGAGAGGACACGCTCTCCGCGTTGCAGGATCGCCGGAACCTCGTCGGGCTTGATCCCGGCCCAGCCACCCGCGTGCATGCGTGGGGCATTGGCAAAGGCCAGGGCCGGAACCATGCGGCCCGGGCCCGGCGAGCCGACCATGCCACCGGCATGCAGGATGTTGGCGAAGATTCCACCCGCGCCGCCAAGTGCGCCCGACAGCGCGTTGGCGATCGGCCCGAGGATGAACTTCCGTGCCGCCAGCTTCGCCAGATCGGCGATCATCGACGTGACAAGGTCGCGGAAGTCGAGTTTGCCGGTCTTGACGAACTCGCCCACCGCGTTCTCGGCCGAGGTGAAGGCCCCAACCAGTGCGCTTCCAATATCACCGCCGATGTTGCGCGCTTTGGTGGCATAGTCGGCCAGCGCGGCAGTCACCGCGCCCCACCCGGTTGCGGCATGGTCGGCCCCTGCGGCTGCTTCAGCCCCGGCTTCGCGCGCCGCAGCGCCCGCACTCCCGGCAGCAGCTGCGGTGTCGTCCAGTTCGGTGTTGAGCGCATCCGCCGAACTGGCGGCATCTGCCAACGCCGTTTCGGCATCCGATCCGGTGCCGGTCACCGCGTCGCGTAAGGCTTGCCAACTGGCCAGTGGACGGCCGGCCGCATCGGCCAACATTCCAGCAGCCTCGCGATAGCCGTCAGACCGGCCGCGAGCGTCGTCAGCCATCGCACCAAGCCCGAGGTCGGGAGGCTCTAGGTAAGTTTGCGACAGCGCGGCAGAGAACGCATCGGCGGCGGCAGCGCCAGCAGCCGTTGCCGCGCCCTCGAACGGATTGCCGATGCGGCCCAGTTCCACCGGGTCGAGGATGCCGATCCTGACCCCACCCTCGCCCGTCGCCCATTCCGGCAGCAAGGCCAGCGCCGCGTTCAGGGTCTCGATGAAGCTGTTGATGCGCGTGACGACGCCGTTCAGCATCGCCTCGACGCCAGAGATCAGCCCGTTCGCAGCCTGGAAGGCAAAGTCGCCGATGGCGCCGGGCAGACTTCCCCAGATTGCCACCGCTGCGTCATAGGCTCCCTGGAAGATCGCCGCCGTCCGGTCGCCGAAACTGACCACGCCCGCGATGGTACCTTCCAGCGCTGACAGCCCGGCCGCATTCAATCCTTCCCAGCCAGCGGCCATGTTGGCGAATGCGGCGTCGAGCGCCAGGCCGATGCGCGACCAGACTTCCTTGGCGAGATCGCCCAGTAGCCGGAAGGCCTCGCCCACGCCGCCGACTCGGGTGACAAGTTGCGAGAACTGATAGACCAGTTCCCCCGCGCCAACGATCAGCGCCCCGATGCCGGTGCGGATCAGCGCCCCGCGCAGGAACACCAGCGCCGTGGCAAGACCACGCACGGACAGCGCGGCGACGGCCAGCCCTGCCACCCATCGACCGGCCATGAAGGCGGCGAAGGTCGCGGCATAGGTGGCAAGCCGTGCGAGGTTGTCGAAGAATGCGGTGATCGCGCCGCCGAGTGGGCCGGTGCCCCGCGCCATGTCGGCCAGTGCGTTCGCAACCGTCTCCAGCGCCGGGGCGGCGGCGGCGGTCAGTCGGTTGGTCAGGCCAAGCCAGATCAGGCTCAGCTTGGCGATGGCATCGCCTGTGCGTTCGATCTGCACAGCATCTGCCGCGCTGACCGCCACCCCGAAATCCTGCACATCCTGTGCCGCCTCTCGCAGGGTAGCGGAGTCGATGCGAAGGAATGCCAGTGCCGCCTTGTCACCGAAGAGGTCAGATGCGACGGCGGCACGCTCGGCCTCGGGCACAAACTGGTTCAGCGCTTCCTGAATGGCGACAATGCGCTGGTCGAGCGGTAGGGCTTGCAGTTCGGCGGCCGTCAGGTTCAGCCGTTGCAAGGCCCCAACAGCCGATCCGGACCCAGCCGCCGCTTCCGACAACCGGGTGGTGAGTTTCTTGGTGGCCTGTTCGATCTCGCCCATCGAGACACCGGCCAACTCGCCAGCCCATGTCAGCACCTGCAGGCTTTCCACAGTGGTGCGGAGTGAAGCGGCCATGTCGGCCTGCGCGCCGATCATATCGAGCCCCGAGCGGACCATCGCCACGCCAGCCGCTGCGGCGGCAGCGGTAATGGCGGCCAATGCGATCCCGGCTTTACGGGCGAAGCTGCCGAGGCGGGCGTTGGCGAGCTCCATCTCGGAGGACAGGCGGCCAAACCCGCGCGTGCCAGCCTCGCCAATGCCTTCCAGCTCAGCCCGGACCTGACGGCCGCCTTCGGCGACCAGCCGGACTGAGACACGCTTTTCGGCCATGGGTCAGCATCCTTGATATTCGGGGGTGTTTGTCTTACGTTATTTGCATCGATCAAGGAGACGTATGATCATGTCCGAGACTGCTACCCTGTCCTCGAAGTTCCAGATCTCGATCCCCAAGGCGATCCGGGCCGCGCAAGCTTGGGAAGCGGGGCTGACCTTTGCCT
>Ga0172370_10003790_pt1 | contig 20681 bp, 13 predicted proteins | sample LakKiv5m_FD_114538 | JGI IMG/M metagenome (GOLD analysis project Ga0172370, IMG submission 114538) | Freshwater microbial communities from Kabuno Bay, South-Kivu, Congo - kab_022012_11.5m | ecosystem: Environmental > Aquatic > Freshwater > Lake | place: Democratic Republic of the Congo...
AATTAACACACTTCCATCAGCACAAGTTACTGGTATTCAGCCACATCCCCCCCCCCAGTTTTCGATTTATCCTTTTTGTGTTTGCCTTTTGTTCAATATCTGATTCCCTGTCAGTGGTTTATCCAGGGCAGAAGAAGTGCATTTGCTGATAATGTTATTACACAATTGCCAATTAAAAATGATTACTACAACAACAAATACCAACCCTACTACACCAACAAACACATATTTTTCTTGTGTAAAAACAGGTTCATCATACAATTCCGCTCCGGTAATTAATGCCCAAAACCCCGACCGCGAGCGAAGAACAAAGCAGAATACAGGTGCAAAAAAATTACTTGCTTAAAAACAATGGAGTTAACGTGTGGATGAAAATCTGAGGCATGCACAGGTGGGCAAAGTTGACAGATATTTCAAGTACTTTAAAATATTAACTAAACAAATTTTGGAAAATGAAAAAATTCTTAATAACCCTCGCGTTTTTGGGCTTGTTTTCGTTCTGGTCACCCAAAGCAGCGGTTGCAGATAACGGTTGCCATACTGTAATAATAATATGTGACGATGGTTCAACACATAGTGTGATAGCTTGTAATTGGGAGCAAATGGAAGAGTGGTATCAAATCTTTTGTGTTGAACACTTACATTGATATAATGCTTTTAATTAGGTTTTAACTAAAAGTTCAACTTAAGATCACTTGCTATTCATAGTAACATTTACAAATTTTAATTTGATAAAAGTTGAACAATAAAGAGAGATTTGGTTCTATCCTGCTTTTGCAAGATAGAACCAGGTTTCTCAAACTTATTACATCATATTTTTTTAATAGACTAATCATCTTATTTTAAAATATTTTACTATGCGACTAATTTTCATTATTATTGTTTTCATAAGTTCCATGCCTTTGCATGCACAACTTTTTGCCAACTATCCCATTAGTAACCTGGAACCAGCTGAACTTATCGTTACATATACATTACAATATCAGGAAGATTCGCTTCCCCCTCATTTTACCAACCAAGAGGACATGTTTCTCTTTATAGGAAAAGATATCAGTCTTTTTTTAACCCGTAATGCATACATTATGGAAAGGGATATGAGAAAAATTTTCACGGAAGTGCAACTGCAAGAATATGTAAATAACAAGCCTCAATATCCACACATTAAATATAGAATTTATAAAAACCTTCCTAAAGGGAAATTGACCTTTACCGATTTTGTTGAGCCTAATAGGCTTAAATACATTGAAAGCCTTGATTTGTTTAACTGGAAATTAACCGGGGATACATCTACCATTCATGGTTATAAAGTACAAAAAGCCACCTGCGATTTTGGCGGCAGAAGCTGGGTGGCCTGGTTTAGCCCTGACATTCCTTATAGTGATGGCCCTTTCAAATTCAATGGCCTGCCAGGATTGATATTAGACATTCGCGATAGCCGCAACCATTACGTATTTGAGCTTTTATCCATCGAAAAGCCCAAAGACGAATTAATGATTGAATACCTCGAACAAGAATTTGTTGAAACCACCAAAGCTGACTATTTCAAAGCCTTGGATGCGTTTAATGCTAATCTTGCATCATGGGCAAGAGACAATGGTGGTGACGCCAATGCTCAGCAAAATGCTGCAAGAATCTCCATTGAGCGTAACAATCCAATCGAGTTGAAGCGGAAATAGAAGGATTTTTTAACCCTGACAAAAGTTAAACCCTTGTCAGGGGGAGCCGGAATAAACTAAATTTTTAACAATGAGATTTTTAACGGGGATAATAATTCTTATACTTTTCCATCAAAACATTTTTGGGCAGGTTACCCTCGAAGGAAATGTGAAAGACGCCAAAGGTGAAGGCTTGCCGAGGATTAACTTACTTGTGTATTTGCCAGGCAGTAAAGTGCTTATTGCTTTTGCTGTAAGTGATGAAAAAGGGCATTTCCGAACCAGCGTAAAAAGCCCTTCCGACAGCCTCAGTATTGAAGTAAGTTCCATTCAATACCGCAATGTATTCAGAAGTATCGCCAATATTTCTCAAAAATTGCAATTTGAACTTGTTCCAGAAAGCAAGGAATTGGAGGGAATTACGGTTAAGGCATCGCCCATCGAAAGGCGGGGCGACACGCTCAGCTATCTGGTAAGTTCGTTTGCCAAAAAAGAAGACAGGGCTATCGAAGATGTCTTACGCCGGATGCCCGGCATCGAAGTGGAGCCGTCCGGCCGGATACTTTACCAGGGAATGCCGCTTGAAAAATTTTATGTAGAGGGCCTCGACCTCATGGATGGTCGTTATGGTGTAATTAGTAAAAACCTTCCACAAGGTGCCGTAAGTACTGTTGAGGTTTTAGAAAACCATCAACCGCTCCGCATCCTCGCCGACAGGGTTTCCTCACAACAGGCATCACTCAATCTGAAAATGAAACGCGACATCACCACCACCGGCACGGCAAAATTTGCAACCGGAATTGCTCCTTTCCTTTGGGATGTTAATGTTACTCCCATGACTTTTACCAAAAGCTTCCAGGTGTTAACATCTTACCAGGCCAACAACACAGGCAATGATGTATCGCAACAGCTCAACGTATTAACGGTTGAGGATTTTCTAAATCATATGGATCGACCCAACGAAAATCCCGGCATGTTGAGTATCCAGGATGTGAGTCCACCGGAAATCGACCAAAAGCGATACCTCGACAACAACATCCACCTGTTAAATTTCAATGGATTGCAGCGTATCAATAACGATTTCCAGTTGAGGGCCAACCTTTATTACATTAACGATTTTCAGCGGGAACAGGCATCCCAGAAACGTACCCTTTACACCCCGACCGACACCCTTTCGTTTATCGAAAAATACGATAACCGGCTTTACGAAAGCTACCTGCAGGGTGAGTTTACGCTGAGCCGGAATGTTAAAAAAAATTACCTGAGCAACGAACTGAAGGTACAATCGGGATGGGATAAACAATCCGGTTTGGTTTATACCGGAGATGCAACAATTAAACAATCCCTGAAAAACCCATTAAGAGCCATTTCAAACGAATTAAAGTCGATAAATCCTGTCGGAAAATACCTTGTCGAATTTAATTCATATATTTCTTACGATTATCGTCCGCATAGTTTAGCGGTAAATCCGGGCCAGTTCGACAGCATCTTTAATAAGGGCGTGCCTTATGATCTGGTTACTCAAAATTTATACTTAAAACGTTTTTATGCCGATCATTCAGCGAGTTTCGTGATTGGTACAAAAAGGCTGAGTTTCACCCCAAAAATTGGCTTTTCCTACCACCAGCAATTGCTCGAAAGCAATATTTCCACTACGCTGCAGGAGATTGAATCGACTGCCGGAACTGATTTTGAAAACAAATTAGACGGCAGACGTACCCGCGCCTATGTGCAAACAGCTGTTGAATACAAGAAATCGAACCTGACCATAAATATTAAGCTTCCTTTGAGCTGGCAACAGCTGAAACTGGACGACCTGAATTCGGAGAACGGCCAGAAGCTCAGCCGTTTTCTTTTTGACCCGGGTGTTTCAGTTTACTACCAGATCAGCGGGTTTTGGAAAGCCAGGGGATCGTGGAGCATCACAAACAAGTTGGGCGAAATCGACGGTGTACATTATGGCTATATCTTGACAAATTACCGGAATCTTAGTCAGAATGCCGCACCGCTCTCCGAAACTTCCAGGCACAATTTTTCGATGTCCATTTCATACCGGAACCCGATTACTACTTTCTTTAACACTTTCGGTTATATTTATTCCATCGGCCACACCAATCTTACATACAGCAGCATGGTTCAGGCCGACGGAACTTCTGTTTTGCAGGCTGTCGATTTGCCCCAGACAACCTGTTCGCATAGTGTACAGGCTTATTCGAGCAAGTATTTCTCATCAATAAAATCGACCATAAGTTTACACGCCAGCTTCAATCAATTTCAGGGAAAGTCGATAATGAACAGTCAATTGTTCAACACAAAAAACCAGTTTTATAATATTAAACCTGTCTTAAATGTACGCATAACCACTTGGATGAATTCGGATTATGGTTTGGAGGCAAGCAATATCCGGACTTTTATCGAAAACAAAAAGAAAAGTAATATTTCACTTATCAGGCATAGCCTTAATGTATTCGCCTTTCCTTCTAAAAACCAGCTTATCAGCCTTTCATCCGAATATTATGATTACGAAGGCAGCAACAACATTTTTGTGGATTTACTTTATCGCTATACCATCTCAAAGAAAAAAGTTGATCTCGAATTCCGCTGGAATAATATTTTCGACAACAAAACTTACAAAACCTTCCAGGCAAATGCCTTCACTGTTTTTGAATCGACCTATACACTGCGGCCATCGCAGGTATTGCTGATGGTGAAGTTTAGTTTTTAGGTGCAATCTTTGTAAACGAATCCTGACAATCAGTCGATTTCAAAAATTTAGGAAACGGTTAAAAAATTAAGCTGTATTTTTGCCACTCGAAATACGGGAAATGACAGCGAAAGAAATTGAAATAATGGCCCCTGTGGGATCTTACGAATCGTTAATGGCCGCAATCCAGGGCGGGGCTAACGCTGTTTATTTTGGTGTCGGGAAGTTGAATATGCGTTCCCGCTCATCAAAAAACTTTTCACTCGCCGACCTGGCTGAAATTTCCGGAATCTGCCATCAAAACAATATCCGGTCCTACATCACCCTCAACACCGTGGTTTTCGACAAGGAAATTGATGAAATAAAGGAAATCGTTCTGTCCGCCAGGCAGCATCAAATTTCCGCCATCATTGCCTCCGATATTTCGGTAATCCAGTATGCCCGTTCACAAAATGTTGAGGTGCACATGTCAACACAAGCCAACATCACTAACATTGAGGCCGTACAGTTTTGGTCGAATTTTGCCGATGTAATGGTTACTGCGCGTGAACTCAGCCTTGACCAGGTTGCCGGTATTACCCGCCTGATCCAGGAACGACAGATCAAAGGGCCATCCGGAAAATTGGTACAGATCGAAATATTTGCTCATGGAGCGCTTTGTATGGCTGTATCAGGCAAGTGTTACCTCAGCCTCGACAACATGAATTATTCTGCAAACCGTGGTGCATGCCTGCAAATGTGCCGGCGTGGCTATAAAGTTACCGACCTGGATGGGGAATTTGAACTGGAGATCGATAACGAATACATTATGTCGCCAAAAGACCTGAAAACCATCGGGTTTCTGGATAAAATATTATCCGCCGGTGTAAAAGTTTTAAAAATCGAAGGTCGTGGAAGGTCAGCTGATTATGTAAAAATAGTAAGCCAGTGTTATCGGGAGGCAGTAAATGCCTGTTTTGAAGGAAACTATACTACGGAGCAAATTGAACTCTGGAACGAACGGCTTAAAACCGTTTATAACCGTAGCTTTTGGGATGGTTACTATCTCGGCAAGAAGCTTGGCGAATGGACAGGACAATACGGCTCTCTGGCAACCAAAAAGAAAGTTTACGCAGGTGTAGTTACCAATTATTTTTCGAAACTTGGTGTGGCCGAAATTAAACTCGAAGCCCAGGATTTGAAAACCGGCGACGAAATTCAGATTCATGGTCCGACAACAGGTGTTTATGAGGCTACTGTTTCAGAGATCCGGCTGGAACTTGAACCGGTTTCTGCTGTCGAAAAAGGGTTGAACTGTTCCATTCCGGTAAACGCACTCGTACGCAGAATGGACAAAGTTTATAAAATTGTTGATGCCACTGAAAGCATCAACAGCTAAACGTTTCCGTTAAAGGATCATAGAACGTTCATTGGTTTAATTTGAAATAATGGAACAAATTCTAATATCTATGTCTGAAAATCATGCTTTCAATCTTCATACCCACACAAATTTTTGTGATGGGGCTACCGAACCTGAAGCTTATGTGCTGGAAGCGATAAACCTCGGATTTAGTACCCTTGGTTTTTCGAGCCATGCCCCGGTGCCTTTCGAAAATCGTTTTGCAATTTTAAACGAAAAGTATTTGCAGGAGTATGCAGGTGAAATCCGACGGCTTCAAAAAAAATACGCTGGTCAGCTTAATGTTTTTCTCTCCCTTGAGATCGACTATATCCCCAGCGTGACCAAAAATTATAGCATCTTTAAAGATATTGCCGGCCTCGATTACGTGATTGGTGGTGTTCATCTGGTTAAAAATCCCGAAAAGGAAGCGCTCTGGTTTATTGACGGACCGATGCAGGAAAGCTACGACAACGGTTTACGCATTATTTTCGAAAACGACATCAGGGCCGGCGTAGAATGTTATTTTGGACAAATCCGGGAAATGATCCTTACCCAGAAGCCGGACATTGTTGCTCATCTCGACAAAATAAAAATGCATAACAAAAACCGCTACTTCAGCGAAGATGAATCCTGGTACACCCATGAGCTTCAGAAAACGCTTGATGTGATTGCCGGAAACGGAACCATTGTCGAAGTAAATACCCGAGGATTGTATAAAAACCGGTCTGAAGAGCTATTCCCGGGAACAAAGGCGCTGAGAAGAATTCAGAAAATGGGGATTCCCATCACCTTGAATTCGGATGCCCACCGACCCGAAGAATTAAACGGGTACTTTGATTTTGCACAAAAAGAGTTGAAAGAAGCCGGATTTGACAAATTAATGTTGATTACAACCAATGGCTGGGAAGCCGTGCCGATTTAAATAATTTCAAAACACTGCCCTACAGGATTTGTTTCGATTTTTCTGACCAAAAATTATTGAAGGATTCTGTTTATTCGTCGTCCATCCTGGGAAATAAAATCTTGTCTTTGATCACAAAAGCATTTGGGAAATCAGGCAGGATTTGCTGGAGGTAGCTTTCCGCTTCAAGCCGGGTCCTGAAATCACCTACCCTCACTTTATAATACGGCTCGTTAAACGAAATATACGCTGTGTCGCCGGGAAAAAGCAATTGGTAATTTGCTGCAGCTGCCTGGGCACCATTGAGGGAATTATTTCCGGCATCAAAAAAAATCTGAATGCGGTAGCCGTCAAAAGTATGCTGTACCGAATTATACCGGATGTGCATTTTTACGATTGAATCCACCCGGCTATCCTGGATAATCTCAACCTTACCTTCCTGTTTAGCAGGATTTTCATCCGCCTTTTGGTAGAGATACTGTTGTGCCAATCCGAAAAAAGGCACTAATAACAACACGATAAAAATGATAGAAATCTTAGTTTTCATCAATAACGGTCTTACATTAAATCTGGTCAAAAATTTTCAGGGTCTGGATAGTGTCGGCCACGTGTACGCTTAACACCGGGATCGGCGAGTGATTCACCAGTTGCTGTGCGCAGGGAGCAATCAAACCTGTTTCTTTCCGCTCATCCTGCTCGGTGACTATTGAAATCAGGTCAGCATTTAACCCTTTGGCATAATCAATTGCAGCTTTGGTAGAAGATTGGGAATGAACAAATTCTAAAGTATAGCTGACGTTTTCTTTTGCCAGGTATTTCATGGCTTTTTCGGCAAAGTTTTCTACACGGTGGTGCATGGTCTTCAGGTTGGTGGTGTAGATTGCATAAATGTGAACCTTTGCATTAAATATCTTGGCAATCCTTGCAGTAAACGGGACCTTAATCAACGTGTGATTCGAGTTATCAATCGGCATAACAATGGTTTCAAGGTTATCCTTTATTTCGAAACCGTTGCGGACTGTAATTACCGGGCAACCTGCGCTGGCAACGATACGATTGGCGTTGCTGCCAATCCAGTACTCCTCGAAGCCCGAAACACCGTGTGATCCCGTTACAATCAGCTCGGCTTTTTTAGTCTTCGCAGTGGTAACGATTTCATAGTATACCTTCCCTTTCCTTAACTTAAATTCTAACTTTCCACCAGTACATACAGGTTGGTATTTATCAACCAGTTCGTTAAACCGTTTGATAACCTCATCACGGTAATTTTTTTTTAAAACCGAGTAAATGGATTCGGGCGTGTCGGTTTTATCCACCCAAATCATCATAATTTCCGATTTTACTTTGTTGGCTATGTTAATGGCATATTCCAACGCATGTATTGAGCCACTCGAAAAATCTACCGCAACTACTATTCTTTTCATATTGGATTAATTGAAATTCATGAATTTAAAACACCCTAATCATAAACAAAATAACTTCCTGACTTCAGTTGGCTAAATTACTATTTTTTTTTATGCTGCATTTTGATGAAAATTTAGCATAAACTAAACCAAATCAATCATATAGTTGAATTGTTGTTGAAAAGCGAAACCGGGTTTATCATTTTCACCTCCGGAGACGGGTAAATTTGTAAAATACTAACTTTGTTGCAAATTCGACGACAATGAATGACAATCTCGATCCATCGGGGACAAACCTAAGTAATGGTGATAAAGAAATAGAAAAAGAGTTGAGGCCAACCCATTTCGACAGCTTTGCCGGGCAGGGACAGGTGGTTGAAAACCTGAAGATTTTTGTTGAAGCCGCAAAAAAACGTCGCGAGGCTCTCGACCATACATTATTACATGGGCCTCCCGGTTTGGGGAAGACAACACTTTCGTACATCATTGCCAATGAACTGGGTGTAGGGATAAAGGTAACCTCCGGGCCTGTTATGGACAAACCGGGGGATCTTGCTGGTTTGCTTACCAATCTGGAACCAAACGATGTTCTTTTCATCGACGAAATTCACCGGCTCAGCCCGGTTGTTGAGGAGTATCTTTATTCGGCCATGGAAGATTATAAAATTGATATCCTCATCGAAAGCGGCCCAAATGCACGGAGTGTGCAGATTACGCTTAATCCGTTTACCCTTATAGGCGCAACAACACGTTCCGGACTCCTTACTGCCCCGCTACGCTCAAGGTTTGGAATAAATTCGAGGCTTTCGTATTATGATGCTGTTATCCTTAAAAAAATCATTATCCGTTCGGCCGGAATTTTAAAAGTCGAAATTTCAGATCAGGCAGCCGACGAAATCGCACGCCGGAGCCGTGGAACGCCACGTATAGCAAACCTTTTACTCAGACGGGTTCGGGATTTTGCACAAATTAAAAGTGACGGAACGATACAACTGGAAATTGCTCAATATGCACTTTCAGCCCTGAATGTTGATAAACACGGCCTCGATGAAATGGACAACAGAATTTTATCGGTGATTATTGAAAAATTCAGTGGTGGTCCGGTGGGATTAAACACCATTGCTACGGCAGTTGGAGAGGACCCCGGAACCATTGAAGAAGTTTACGAGCCTTTCCTCATCATGGAAGGCTATCTGATGCGAACGCCGCGCGGCAGGGAAGCTACAGCATTTGCGTACCAACACCTGGGTAAAGTAAAAAACCCCGAACAAGGGAAATTGTTCTAAAATAAGGATAAGAAATAAAAGATCAGACGAAAGCAACGGTTAACTACTATGGTAATGCTGGAAAAACGACATCTTCCTCAGGCCTCCGTTTTTAAAAACTTAAAATCTCTATAATGTCCTTTTTCGAAATCGGAATATTTGATGCCAAATCGATGGATAACGTTGGCACTTTATGGCGGACGGCTTACCAGTTGGGTGCAGCAGGTGTGTTTACCATCGGGCATCGTTACAAGCACCTGCCTTCCGATCCTTTTCGCGCCTATCGCCACATTCCGATGAGAAATTTTGTCGATTTTGATCAGTTTTATCAGCAGCGCCCATCCGGTTCTGTGCTGGTTGGCATCGAAATGGGTGGTACCATCTTGTCGGCATTTGAGCATCCGCCACAAGCTATTTATCTTTTAGGTGCCGAGGATTATGGTTTACCCAAATATGTGATCGAAAAATGCAATCTCCTGGTCTCGCTTGAAGCCATGATAAAACCATCGTACAATGTGGCTGTTGCCGGAGGTATCGTTTTATATTACCGGGTTTTTGGCACAAAACCTCAATCCTTCGATGCGCTTCATCCTTTTAAAACAAATTCCTGATATTTCCGATCGATATACGATAAAATGCCTGGTTCATCTCAAACGAAAACGCAAATCACGCAATGGCTCAGAAAAGAAGCTGCAAGCCTGGGATTTGATTTTTGTGGCATAGCAAAAGCAGGGTTTTTAAATAATGAAGTCACAAACTTCGAAAACTGGCTACATGCAGGCATGCATGGTAAAATGACGTACATGGAAAACCATTTTGATAAGAGGCTTGATCCGCGCAAACTGGTTGAGGGAGCGCGCTCAGTGATCGTTTTTATGTATAATTATTTTCCCGCAAAGGGGATTCCCTCCAATGATAATTTTGTTATTTCGAAATATGCTTATGGAAAGGATTATCATCTTGTAATTAAAGATAAACTTAAAACACTTATTGCCGGATTGAAGGAATTGGCCGGAGATATTCAGGCCAGGGCATTTGTTGATTCTGCCCCGGTACTCGAACGGGCCTGGGCAATAAGGGCCGGACTGGGCTGGATCGGAAAAAATTCATTATTGGTAAACCCAAAACAAGGTTCATATTTCTTTCTGGCCGAAATTATTACCGATCTCGAACTGGATTTTGACGATTCCGGGAACAATGATTTTTGCGGATCGTGCAGAAACTGCATCGATGCCTGCCCAACCGGAGCCATTGTTGCGCCTAAAACCATCGATTCCCGCAGATGTATTTCTTATCTCACCATCGAATTGAAAGGTGAAATACCGGAACACTTTGCCGGGCAATTCAACGATCAGATTTTCGGGTGCGATATTTGCCAGGATGTATGCCCCTGGAACCGCTTTTCGAAACCATCCCCCGAACCACAATTTACACCTGATTATCGATTACTTGAATTAAAAAAAATGGATTGGGAAAACCTGTCGTCAGAAAGTTTCAACCGGATTTTTAAAGATTCTGCCGTGAAGCGGACGAAATTTGAAGGCCTGAAACGAAATATCGTTTTTGCAGGGAAAACCGGAACTTAATCAGTCAGCCTATTAAATGAGGGTTTAAAACCTTAATCTTTACTGAAATCGAAAGTTTGCTTTTTATTTTCGAAATATTCGAGCCCTTCGGGTGTGGCAACACTACGGACGAAATTTTCAAACATAACTTCAAAAACGGTGGTAAACGAAAAGATTTCAGACGGGAAAATTTGTTCGTTGTGAAGATCAATGAGCCGACTCATATAAAGCCTTGAAACCAATTCGATGCTCAGGTCGTTGCGATACATTCCCTGGCTGATTCCTTTTTGTAAATTGATTTGTATTTTTTTAAATATAAAATCTGTCCGTATCTTAAAATGATCCTGGTATATTTTTGGAAATCGCTCTTTAAGCATTATGCTTATTTTAGGCGTTAAATCGTAATAGCGACGTGCGATTTCTTTACTTACAATCATTAAAATATCTATCGCATTCATATCCTCAAAATTGAACTCATCAAAAATTATTTGAAAGCTCTCACGCTCAAATTCAAGAACTTTTTTCACCAGATCTTTTTCATCTTTGATGAATTTAAAAAGAACTTCTTCCGAGATGTTCAATTTTTCGCAAATGGAACTTGTGGAAATGTTATCAATTCCGTTCTCAAGCGCAAGCATGCGAACCTGCGATAAAATATTCTTTAACTGTTCGTCCATTCAAATCTGTTGATGAAACCCTACCTGATGTTATTTTCGACGCAAATGTAAAAAAATCTAATTGTAAAATAGCAACTTAAGGAAGTTAAACTGTTAAAATTACATTTATTATTCGATTATCATCTTTCTTACCTGGTTCTGATCTTCACCTGTAAGTGAAAAATAATAAACCCCAGGAGGAATTTGATAAGTTGCTGGGTTAAAGTGTTCAAAATAAACACCAGCATCTGTGTATTGATTATCGATGAGCGTAGCGACAACCCGGCCAAAAAGATCGAATATTTTTAAAGAAATCGTCGAATTCCTTTTGATTTTGAAAGAAAAGTGGGTGCTTTCCCTGAAAGGGTTGGGATAATTCTGTTCGAGGGCAAAAGGAATTTTTGGCTCAGCAGGTTCTCCAATTCCGGCGATATTTGGGTCAACCAAGGCCGTCCAGACGCTAAGTTCGCTGTTCTCGAGCCTGGCCCAGATGGGTCGGATTACATTATTATGTGCACTGACATTGGTGTAATCGCCAAAAAACACCCATGAACTGGGTAAAAACGGGGTTTCGCTGACTTTAAAATTTGAGATGGTTTCACAGCCATTTTTCGAAACAGCCATAAATACATCTGTGTTGTCATCGGTATAATTCCTGCGGTCGTAAAAAACAAAATAAACATACCCTGTCACCTGGTCGATGGTCATCCAGGTAAAAAATTGTTGCTTTCCTGGGGGATCGTCGTTTACACGAATTTGTTCCGACCATGTTTCGCCACCATCGGTCGATTTTATAACCCAGACATCTGTGTCCGATTCGCTATAACGCTGGTCGGTCCAGTTAATGTAAATGGTTCCGCGATTTGGCCCGTCGCTGATGTCGCAGCAGGTTACCGGAAGTCCGTTACACCGGTTAACACCCGGAATGTTATAATCCCAGCCGCCCGGAAAATCGGTAACAAAAATATCATTGTCGAGCCAGGTTTCCCCCTGGTCGAGTGATTTGTCGAAAACGATGCCGAGCGGGCCCGCCCAGGCCACATAAATCTCACCGTTCGGCCCCACTGCCGGAACGGCGCCTTCTACCGTGTTGTCGCTGTCGATGCAGTCTCCATCAACTTCATTTATCCGCAGGGCCGGACTCCAGCTTTCGCCATTATCAACCGACTTCGAAAACATGATGTTGGAGCGATAAAGTGGATTGTTGGTCCCATAGCTATCAAATTGCGTCCAGGTCGAATAAATATTCCCATTCGATCTGTCGATGTCCACCCATTCTTTATCCTGGGCTTTGTTGCCATTAAGACCCATGTAACTTCCATCGTTCCATGAAATTCCGCCATCAGTCGATTTCTGGCAAACTATCCGGTCGATCCAGTTTCCTGATGGAGGATTCGCCAAATGAAAGAAAAAATAATTTCCCGAATTATCAATCATCATACATGGATCTCCCCAAACACCACTAGTTGCTGAGTAAAGTGTCCCAATCTGCCAGGAAACCCCACCATCTTCAGAATAAAAATAATTATTGATGTTTGCACCAGCCACCATCCTTTGTGTATTATTTGGATCGATGTAAATAGAAGGCTCTTCGGGCGCGTTTGAATTGCTGATCATTACGTTTGGATGCTGGGCAATGGCAGTAAAAACAAAAATAAATGCAGTTGCAAGTAAGATGTAGTATTTTTTCATTGTGCGATATTTTTGCAAAAGTAGCAGTTTTAACGCAAATTTAATGCATGAATGTACCATAAATTAACAAGCAATTCGGTTTTTCGTGCTGTTGGGGCAACTACAAAAAAATGATACCCGTTTTTCCAAAAAGCAAATGCACTTACACCTTTTTATGCTTTTTTTCAAATGACCGCTTGGCAAACCTGAAATAGACAAATCATAAGAATTTTTCATAGAAATCCGATTTGGGGTATCTCGGTAATGTAATATTGCATGATGAAAGTAATCAATTTTGGTCGTTTTTATTCGTGATTAAGCTAACAGTATTACCTTTGGAACTTAATATTCAAATCTATAATTTAGCTTATGAAAAATTTATCTTCTCTTTTACTGGCTCTTTCAATCGGTTTGCTTTTTTCGTGCACACCATCTGAAAAGTATAAAACCGAAACCAAAACAGATGAAAACGGTTATTCTTACAAAACCGTTACAAACGACCCACTCCATGGACGAATCTATACACTTAAAAATGGGTTAACCGTGTTTTTATCCGTCAACAAGGACGAACCACGCATAGCCACGTTGATTGGTGTGGCTGCCGGTTCAACTTCGGACCCTGCTGAAACCACCGGACTTGCTCATTATTTTGAACATATGATGTTCAAAGGCACCAGCAAAATTGGAACCATTAGCTGGACAGAAGAAGAACCTTTGTTGCAGGAAATCTCTGATTTGTTCGAAAAGCACAGAAATGCGTCTGATCCGGCTGAAAAACTTGCCATCTATAAAAAAATCGATAGTCTTTCCACAATTGCAGCCAAATACGTAGCTGCCAACGAATACGATAAAATGGTCTCAAGTATTGGGGCAACCAATACCAATGCCGGTACCAGTTATGATTATACGGTTTACATTAATGATATTCCCAAAAATGAACTTCAAAAATGGCTGATGCTCGAGAGTGAGCGCTTCAGTCATATTGTACTGAGGCTTTTTCACACAGAACTCGAAACGGTTTATGAAGAATACAATATGTATCAGGACATGGACGACAGCCGGGCCAACAATGCCCTGATGACAGGATTATTCCCGACTCATCCGTATGGCCGCGATGTTATTGGCCTTGCTGAACATTTAAAAAACCCTTCGATGGTAAACATTTACAAATTCGCAAACACATTTTATGTTCCCAACAATATGGTTGTAGCGATGTCGGGAGATATCGATTTTGATGAAACTATTAAAATGGTTGATTCTTTTTTTGGAAAATCTGAACGGAAAGAATTACCCAAAATAACATTACCGAAAGAAGAACCTATATCGGGAACCGTTGTAAAAGAGGTTTTTGGGCCGGATGTGGAAAATGTTCAACTGGCATTCAGATTTGACGGCGACAATTCGGATGACCAGAAATATGTTACGATGATCGACAACATCCTGAGCAACAGCAAAGCTGGTCTCATCGACCTTGACCTTGTTCAGCAACAAAAGGTGTTACGTGCCGGTAGCTACACAAATTTTTTAAAAGATTATGGGTTCCAGGGATTTTATGGCTACCCCCGAGAAGGGCAAACGCTTGAAGAGGTTAAGGATTTGTTGCTTGCACAATTGGAAAAGGTTAAAAAAGGTGAGTTTGACGAATGGATGTTACAGGCCATTGTGAACGATATGCGGTTGTCAGAAATTCGCCGTACCGAAAGCAACTTTAGCCGGGTATTTAAATATGTAGACGCCTTTACAAAAGGAATCCCTTATGCCGACAGACTCAAATTCATCGACAAGCTCGGGAAGATTACTAAAAACGATCTTGTGAAATTTGCAAACGAAAAATTTAAGGACAATTATGTTGTCGTTTACAAAAGGGTTGGTCAGAACAAAGATGTGGTAAAAGTTGAAAAGCCTCCCATCACTGCGATTCCGATCAACCGGGAATACCAATCTGATTTTTATAAAGAATTTTCATTGATCCAGCCAGAGGAAATTAAACCTGTTTTTATCGATTTTGAGAAAGAAATCCAGCAGACAGAACTGGTTCCGGGTGTTGACCTGTTTTACATTCAAAATCAGGCCAATGAAATATTCCGGCTCAACTATATTATTGAAATGGGAAAAAACAACAATAACTTATTCCCATTAGCCGTGAATTATCTGCCCTTTATCGGAACTGACAAATACACTCCCGCAGAACTCCAGCAGGAATTTTTTAAACTTGGGTTATCGTTTGGGGTAAATGCGGGCAACGAACGCTCATATGTCTACATAACCGGTTTAAGCAAATCATTCGACAAAGGAATCGAATTGCTCGAACATCTTCTGGCTAATGCCAAACCCGACCAAAAGTCGTACAACGATTACATTGATGGCTTATTAAAAGACAGGACCGATGCCAAACTCGATAAAAACGCAATCTTGTGGCGTGGATTATTAAATTATGGAATTTATGGAAAAAACTCAGCATTCCGGGATATCATACCAGGTGATGATCTAAAAAAAATTAACCCTGCTGATCTGACTAAGTTAGTTGCCGGCATGACCTCGTTTAAACATAAAGTATTTTATTACGGGCCGGTTACCTTTGTTGAAGCAAAAGGCCAAATTAGCAAGTATCACCAGTTACCTGCAGTATTGACTGAAATTCCTGCCGCAACAATTTACCCCCAAATTGATAATACTGATAATCAGGTATATTTGGTAAATTATGATATGGCTCAGGCAAACATTGTAATGGTTTCAAAAGCAGCCCCTTTCGATTCAAAACTTATTCCCCCTGCTACCTTATTTGATGAGTATTTCGGAGGAGGTCTCTCTTCAATTGTATTTCAGGAAATCAGGGAATCGAGAGCTCTGGCATACAGTGCGTTTGCCAGTTTTTCGGTTCCGGGAAAAGCCGACCGAAACAATGTAGTTTATGGTTTTGTTGGCACACAGGCTGATAAATTAAAAATTGCTACTGATGCCATGCTCGGATTAATGGACGTTATGCCAATGGCTGAGAAGCAATTTGACCTGGCAAAGGAATCGATAATTAAAAGAATTAATACCGAGCGTATTATTAAGGATGATATTTTTTGGACCTATCTGGCTAATCTGGATCGGGGAATAAAATACGACATGAGGCGTGATGTTTATCAAACTATGTTAAATATTACACTCAATGAATTTGAAGATAGCTTCTTTAACAAAAACATCAAGGGTCTAAAATATAATTTTTTGATTTTAGGTAACAAGGCTTCGTTAAACATGCACGCGCTTCAACAAATAGGCAAAACACAGGAGTTGACGTTAGAAGAGGTGTTTAATTATTAGCGCAAAACACATACTGTCTTTTTTCTACAAGGCCCTGGAATTTCCGGGGCCTTTTTAATGCAAAATAGCGGGTCCGACGGGTATTAAATAATCCCTGCGTTATTTATACGAAATATAAATTGCGGTTTTGTTTAAAAAAAAACCACAAAAAATGAACTACATTACTTTATTTTGTATGTAATAATGAAATCCAGTGATGAAAAGGGGGTTCATCACAATTAAATTATTAACTATTATTTTGTGCCGGATCAAGGATATAGCATAGAATAAGTTAATTCGTATGTTGTGTTTCACAATTATTTCCCATTTATCACAGGGTATCATGTTACAACAAATTCGTTGCTGCGGATAAATTCGTGTAAATAAATATATTTTAAACCAGGTTCTTTCAAATGATGTTTTGCAACCGAATAGATGGTGATGATGTCATTCTATATTATCAGGTTGATGTATTGCATTATTAAAACTTAGGGATAAAAAATATTTTTGGATTTTTTTTGGTTGGCCTGATATTTGATATGTATGCATTGTTATCAATTTATAATCAGTTAAAATTATTAATTAACTTATTAAGAATTATTTACATAAAAATGAAGTCTATTAAAAATTTCCAAAATTAAGAAAGTTTTCTTTTTTTTTTGGATTTTTTAATTATCTTTGCCCTGTTGGGTTAAACCAAATTTTTTAAAGATAGTTTTTCGCTACACTTCTCTTTTAACCTTTATTAAAAAACACTTTGAAAAATACGATCATTGGGGAATGATCGAGGGTTGTTAATTGAACAAAAAAGGAAGGGGAAATTATGCATTTGTTTTTTTACTCATTAAGGACAAGAACAGCTTTTATTATTCTGGTATTACAGTTCTTTTTTACCGGACACACAATTGCTATCGACAGACAATTTGCACGGCATTCGGGGGAAACGCCGGGCGATGAAAATTCGTTTTGTTTGTTGTCGAACTCTTATTTTAGTAGTGACTCAACCTATTTTGATACCACGTTCCTAAAAAATGAATTAGCTACATTAACAAACTTTCCACCTATCTGGAATGTCCCGGTGTTAACGGATAATGTTCATATTCTTATTGTGATGGTTCAGGCAAATCCAAGAATCAATAATATTCCACTTAATGCAGGTGATTATATTGGGGCTTTTTATAATGGTGGTGATGGAAATTTGGTGTGCGGTGGTGCAGATGTCTGGAATGGAAGTGATCCGATTAATTGTCCGGATGGAAACTGTAACATTGTTTTCCCAATGATGGGTGACGACACGCGTACACCTGGCATTAAGGACGGGTTTGCTTATGGAGAAATAATCCATTATAAAATTTTCTCTTTTACCACCATGAAAGAGTATGATCTCGACAATGTTACTTTCGATGTAAGTACGGGTTCTGGTTACATTTCAGGCATTAAATGGTACCCTTTGGCATTGTCTTCAACCACAAATATGCAGGCTGTTGAAGCCTTTGATGTTTATGCGACAGCCCAGCCAAACCCGGTTTGCTTTGGAAATCAGGTTGCGCTGGCAGCACATATTTTTGTTGGATCCACCGGAAATTATACTTTCAGCTGGACGTCCGTTCCTTCTGGTTTCACTTCGAATCTACAATATCCAAGCGTAACACCTCTTACTAATACCACCTATAATCTAATTGCTTCCGACGGTGCAAATACCTCGAATCACTTTGTTTTGGTTACTGTAAATCAATATCCTTTGGTTGACGCCGGCAATAATGCAACGATTTGTGGGGATCAGACATTTCAACTTTCCGGTTCCGCTTCAAACTATAGCACGCTTTTGTGGGATACTGATGGTGATGGGATTTTTAGCAACCCGGCAATTTTAAATCCGGTATATACACCGGGAACAAATGATAAACAAAAAGGATCGGTAGGGTTATCGCTTTCAGCCAGCCCTATGGAAGACTGTTCTGCCTCACTAACCGATCAGATGGTCCTTACCATATTACCATTTCCTGATGTGAATGCAGGTAATGATGATTTAACATGTAAAGGTAGCATCATAACTTTAAATCCTATTGCACATAATTATTCAGCAGTTCTTTGGACTACGAGTGGTGACGGGACTTTCAGCAACGCACAAATAATTAACCCACAATATACACCAGGAACCAGCGACAATACGGCAGGTACAGTTACTCTTTCTATTTGTGTAAGCGCGACTACCCCATGTGCAGGGTCACAATGCGATGGAATCAATTATACAATTATAAACCCCCCAACAGCAAGTGGCCCTGCCAGTCGTACTTTATGTGAAGATAAAACCACAACAATTACAGGATCTGCAACAAATTACAGTTCGGTTGAATGGGTGACCACTGGTGATGGTACCTTTAATAACCAAAATACCTTGATTACGATTTACACACCTGGGCCAAACGATAGAATTAATGGTATTACTACTGTTACACTTTATGCTATGCCTAATGTTCCATGCACGACTCCTGCAACTAAACAAGTTACATTAAATATTAAAAAACTCCCGGTTGTTGATGCAGGTAACACCAACAGGTTGTGTGAAGGCCATACGCTGCAACTCAGTGGAAGTGGGTCAAATTATATTTCTGTAGCCTGGTCAACTTCCGGGAATGGGACGTTTAGCAATTTATATATTTTAAGTCCGGTTTATACGCCTGGCAGCCTGGATATTAGCGCAGGAAGTTTTACATTAACACTCAAAGGAAACGCACTTTATCCATGTACTACTGCGATAACAGATGATTTATTTGTAGAGATTGTTGGACAACCGATGGCCCAAATTAACACAGCTTCCAACCAATTTATTTGTTCGGCAGAACCGTTGAATTTAAGCGCTAACGCCTCTGATTATGATCATTTGTTGTGGGTTACTTCGGGTGATGGAACTTTTAATAATCCGGGGATCCTCAATCCGGTTTACACGCCAGGTCCGGTAACTGATGTTTCCGGAAACGCAATCATTATTAGCTTAACTGCCTATGCTGCACAATACTGCGGGCCTGATGTTACCGATCAAATTACTGTAACAATTCTTTCCGGACCTTCTGCCAATGCTGGTTCAGATGATACTATCTGCGAGTTATCATCCTATCAATTATCAGGAAGCTCAACTTATACAGGATCCATTCTGTGGACTTCCTCAGGAGATGGGACTTTTGAAAACGCTACCTTCCTAAACACCAGTTACACCCCGGGCCTATCAGATATTAATCTGGAAATTGTAACGCTAACTTTGACCGCCTCAGATGGAACTCCCTGCAATGAATCTGTTTCAGACGAAATGCTTTTAAATATTCAAAAACAACCTCTTGCAAATGCAGGTGATGACGATACGATAGCCAGCGGATCTTTTTACCTGATTGGTGGTGCATATACACAAAATGCAACCTCATTTATCTGGAACTCATCAGGAGACGGAACATTTGATGACAATACTATATTAAATCCAGTTTATACGCCCGGACCATCAGATATTTCAACCGGTCTTGCGACACTTATTCTGTCAGCTGGAAATAGTTTTTGCAATATTATGAATAATGATTCAATGACTCTTTTTGTTCAGGACCAATCCGGTTATCCTACAGCCTATGCTGGAAATAATGCCACTATTTGTATTGAAGGACATTATCAATTAGACCAGGCTAATGCTCAACATTACAGCTCACTTAGCTGGACAACATCCGGGGATGGCACATTTAATGACACAACAGTCATAAATCCAACATATTACCCGGGAATTAGTGATGTTACTATTGGGACAGTTGAACTGTGCCTTTCTGCGTTATCTATTGAACCAATAACATTTATCGCAAATGATTGCCTGACCCTTGATATTCAACCGCTGCCATTATCTGATGCCGGGAGTGATAACACAGTTTGTCAGTCAGGAACACTTCAGCTTTCTGGTTCAGTACAAAATGCAGGTTCAATAGCCTGGACCTCTTCAGGAAATGGAACTTTTAGTTCAACAAGTATTTTGAACCCAATTTATACTCCGGGAACCACAGATATAACAAATGGAACTGTAACTTTGACTTTAACCGCTGCTGCGCTTTCGCCTTGTACTGCCGCTGCTTCTGATAACATGGTTCTGACCATTCAAAGTTTACCAACTGCTTCTGCTGGTTTGGATGCAACCATCTGCGAGTCAGGAACGCTTTCGCTG
>Ga0172370_10003793_pt1 | contig 20669 bp, 13 predicted proteins | sample LakKiv5m_FD_114538 | JGI IMG/M metagenome (GOLD analysis project Ga0172370, IMG submission 114538) | Freshwater microbial communities from Kabuno Bay, South-Kivu, Congo - kab_022012_11.5m | ecosystem: Environmental > Aquatic > Freshwater > Lake | place: Democratic Republic of the Congo...
AGGTCGTCGCACACCACGTCGTAGTACTCGCAGACGCCGGTCAGCGGGTTGCACGAGTTGGTCGTGCACGGCACGCCGTCGTCGCACACCTTGGCCACGTGCAGGCAGCCGAGCTTGGTGTCGCAGGTGTCGGTCGTGCAGGGGTTGTTGTCGTTGCAGTCGAGCGGGTCGTAGACGCACTGGCCGTCGGAGGCGTTGCAGCGGTCGTTCAACGTGCAGACGTTGTTGTCGAAGCAGTTGATCTCGCGGTGCGTGCACACGCCGTTGACCAGCAGCTCGGTGGTGCACTTGTCGCCGTCGTCGTCGCAGGGAACCAGCGAGTGCTGGCAGATGCCCGTGGCCTGATCGCAGTAGTCGAAGGTGTTCAAGTCGTTGTCGAGGCAGTCCTTCGGCGTGTGCTCGCACGCGCCGGTGTTCGGGTCACAGTAGTCGGTGGTGCACAGGTCGGGCTGGGCCGGAGAGCCGTCGCGCGTGAAGTAGTCGGTGCAGTCGCGCGCCACGTTCGAGCACCCGGTGGTGGTGTCGCAGGTGTCGTCGGTGCAGCCGTTGCCGTCGTTGCAGGTGAGCGGGTCGAAGGTGCAGCCGCCCGTGACCTGGTCGCACGTATCGGCGGTGCAGGCGTTGGTGTCGTTGCAGACCTTCTGGGCGTGCTTGACGCCCGTGACGGCGTCGCACGAGTCGTCGGTGCAGGCGTTGTTGTCGTTCAGCTCGATGGGCGTGTTCTGGCAGCCCGCCAGCGCGTTGCAGGTGTCGAGCGTGCAGGCGCTGTTGTCGTCGCAGTTGCGCGGCGTGTGCGAGCACGTGCCGTCGGAGCCGCACGCGTCGTCGGTGCAGGCGTTCTTGTCGTCGCAGGTGTTCGGGACGTGGCTGCAGAGCCCCGTCGAGGGATCGCACGCGTCGATGGTGCACAGGTCGGCGTCGGCGCAGTCCTTCTTGATGGGGGACACGCAGCCGATGTCGGACACGCAGTACGTGGTGTAGCACAGGTTCGGCGGGTTGCAGATGACGGGCGTGTGGAAGATGCCCTTCTTGGTCGAGCAGCCGTCTTCGGTGCACAGGTCGCCGTCGTCGGGATCGACCGGGAAGTGCTCGCACGCGTCGAGGAAGCACACGTCGGTGGTGCAGGCGTTGCCGTCGTCGCAGCCCAGGTTGGCGTCGTTCACGATCGCGCCCGTGAGCGGGTCGCAGTAGTCGAGGGTGCACTCCTGGAAGTCGTCGACCTCGACGGGGACGGGCGTGCGGCAGGTGCCGGTGGCCGGATCGCACGAGTCGACCGTGCACGGATCGCCATCGTCGCAGACCTTGGGGGTGTTGACGCACTTGTCGCCCTCGCAGGTGTCGAGCGTGCAGGCGTCGTTGTCGTCGCAGCTGAAGGTGTGCGTGCAGCCGTCGGCCTGCGTGCAGGCATCGACCGTGCAGCCGTCGTCGTCGCCGCACGGATCGGCGACGTGCGTGCACTTGTCGGCGGTGGTGGCCTGCGGGTCGCAGGCGTCGATGGTGCAGCGGTTCTGGTCGTCGCAGCTCTTGTCGGTGTTCACGCAATCGCCGGTGTCGGTGTCGCACGAATCGTCGGTGCAAGGATCGTCGTCGTCGCAGTCGATGTCGATGTACTGGTACCCGTTGACGGGATCGCACGAGTCGACGGTGCACAGGTTGCCGTCGTCGGCCGGGTCGGGCTGGTAGATGCAGCCTTCGGTCGGCTTGCACTGGGACTTCTGGCACGGGACCTTCTGACACGCGACCGCGTTGAAGATGCACTGGTTGTGCGTGCCGCCCAGGTAGACGCACTTGCCCACCAGGCACTTGTTGGCCGACTTGCAGTCGCCGTCGACCGTGCAGGTGCAGTTCGGGTGGTTCGGGTAGACCTCGCAGTCGGGGACGTTGAGGCAGCCGAGCTCGGAGTCGCACGAATCGGCGGTGCGGGCGTCGTTGTCGTCGCAGGGGATCGGGTCGTGGTGCACGCCGTCGAACGGATCGCAGTAGTCGTCGGTGCAGGCGTCGCCGTCGCTGAAGTCGGTCAGCCCCTGGTGCTCGCACTGGCCGTTGGCGGCGTTGCACGAGTCGGTCGTGCAGGCGTTGCCGTCGTTGCAGGTGACGGGCGAGTTGTCGCACTCGCCGGTGCCGTCGCCGTTGGTGTCGCCCAGGCAGATGTCGGAGGTGCAGTTGTCGCCGTCGGCGCAGTCGTAGGCCTTGAACGAGCAGGTGAAGCCGGTGGCCGTGCAGTCGGGGTTGGCGGGCGGGCAGGCCACGCAGTCGTCGATGGTGCAGGCCAGCCCGTCGCTGCAGGCGGTCGAGGCGTTGTTGGGGCACTCGATGCACTCGTTCAGGGGGTTCTTCTCGTAGACGCAGCCCGTCATGGCCGAACACGTGTCGACCGTGCAGGCCAGCCCGTCGTCGCAGTTGCGCGGGCTGGAGACGCACGCACCCTGCACGCAGGCCCAGACCAGGCACTGGTCGTCGTTGGCGCAGTCGTCGGCCACGGTGGCCTCGGTGCACTCGGGACCGACCTCGGAGTCGGTCTCGATGACCTCGACGGGCTCGGGGCCCACGTCGTCGCCCTGGGCCACGTCGCCGTCGGCCTCGACCTCGGAGGGCTCGGGCTGGGGCTCGACGCCCGCGTCGCCGTCGGGGTTGCCGGGGTCCTTCTCGATGTCCGCATCCGGCACGTCGGGAATATCCGGCTGTACGTCGGCCTTTACATCCTGGTCGGGGCCCGTGTCGTTGGTGTCGGTTTCCGTGGACGTACCTCCACCGCACGCGACCGCGACCGCGAACGCCAGGACGACGACGACGTGACGACAACGAGCCTTCATGCTTCCCTCCTGCCCCCGGGTACACGACGAAATAGTACCGCATAAGTGTAGCCGATAAGGAACGGCTGTCCAAGCGCGTTTTCAAGCCTTGCCGTCGATCGAAGTTGGGGGTGGAGTCGCCGTGGAGCGTGCTGTATCCTCCGCGCAACGCGCCCCCCGTTCGGCGCGGCAGCGCAGGAGGCACGCATCGTGACGACGCGACGGCGGTGCTGGATCGGTGGACTCGTCGGGGTCTGGCTCGTGCTGCCGTGGGTGGCCGCGACAGCCAGCGCCCAGGAGGGATCGGCCCCGCTCACGTTCACGCCCGGGGTGTCCGAGCGCGCGCGCTTCGTCGTGCAGAACGCCTTTCCCTTGAACGACGACGGCACCGAGTACGACCGCACGTGGGCCTTCGAGAACCGGCTGCGCCTGTCGCCCGAGGTCACGTGGGGCTCGCTCACGTTCCACGTCGAGGTCGACGCGCTGGCCGGTACGCTGGCCTCGCCCACGCTCGGGTTCTCGTCGCTGTGGGCCGATCGGCCGGTCGATCTCTCGCCGACCAGGCGCTGGATCGACCCGCGCCAGGCCTTCCTGCGCTGGCAGTCGGGCGCCGGGGTGCTGACGGTCGGCCAGGTGGCCAGCCGCTGGGGCCTGGGGCTGGTGGCCAACGACGGCTCCGACCGCACCGACCCCATGGAGGAGGACCTGTTCTCCGACCCGCGGAACGGCGACCTGGTCGACCGCGTGATGTTCGTGACCGCACCGGCGGCGCTGATCGTAGACGCCGAGTGGGCGCGCCACCTGCTGCTCGGCGTGGGGGGCGACGTGGTCTTCCGCGACGACCAGGCCGAGCTGCTCGACGGCGACCTGGCCTTCCAGGGCGTGGGCTCGCTGTTCTGGCGCGACGACGACCTGTTCGCCGGCGTGTACGTGGCGTACCGCCACCAGGACGACGACGGCGACACCGGGCTGCGCGTGACCGCGCTTGATGGCTTCGTGCGCTGGGCCCCGAAGGGCACCGGCTGCGCGGTGCAGCCCTACGCCGCGCTCGAGACCGCCGTGCTGGTGGGGACGAGCTCGCGCAGCTACTCGGAGTGGACGGGCGGCGACCTCGACGTGCTCTCCCTCGGCTTCCTCGGGCGCCTGGGCGTGCTGGCGCCAGCTCTGGGCCTCTCGGGCCGCGTCGATGTCGGCTACGCGTCGGGGGACCGCAACAACGCCGACACCACCCACCGCGCCTTCGCGATGGATCTCGACGCCCACGAGGGCACGATCCTGTTCGAAGAGGTGCTGGCCTGGACCACGGCCGCCGGCGCCAACCGCGCGGCAGACCCCGCCCGGCTCGACGTACCGCGCCGGGGCCTCGACCAGCTGCCGACCGACGGCGCCATCGAGAACGTTTTCTTCGTGGGCCCCACCGTGCTCTACCGGCCGTGGTTCGGGCTCGACGCCGCGCTCGGCGCCGTGCTGGCGTTCTCTCCGGCGGGCGCATCCGAGCCGCTCTCCAGCGCGCGCAACGGCGGCTACCCCGCCAACGCGTTCGGCGGCGCGGCCGATCCGTGGAGCTTCCTCGGCACCGAGCTCGACGTCCGCCTGGGCTACCGTCACGCCTGGCTGGGCGAGGCCGTCTCGATCGGCGCCGGCGTGCAGGGCGGCCTGTTCCTGCCGGGGGCCGCGTTCGACGGCCCGGCCAGCGCCGAGCTCGGCACGATCACCAAGCTGCGCACCTTCCTCGACGTGGCCTGGAGATAACCCTCCGGGCGCGGCGAGCGGCGCCCCTACTGGCTGCAGGGTTCGAAGGTGTCGACCAGGGGCGGCACGGTCCCGTCGTCGGCCACCGTGACGCACACGATCGGCAGCGTGCGCTCTGCCGTGCAGCCGTCCTCGAGCAACGTGTCGCCGCCCGCGTCGTAGACCTGCAGGCAATCGATGGGGTGGCACTGGCGCCACCGGGTGTCGAACGACGAGTGGAACAGCTTGTAGTGCCGGCCGGCCAGGTCGAACTCGAGGAAGTCGTTGTGGTGGTTGCCGCCCCAGTCGTAGCGGGGGTTCGCGAGCGCGAGGACCTGGCCGCAGGCCACCATCGACGCGGCCGGCGTCGCGTAGTCGACGGCGACCATCAGGTCCCAGTGGCAGTTGACGGGCTCGGCGGGCAGGTAGAGCACCCCGAAGGTGCCCGCGTGGTCGAAGGTGCAGACCCAGTTCACGTCGGGGGCGTCGGTGCCCAGGGACTCGAACCCGGGGTCGGCCGTGCAGTCGACGTGATGGTCCACCGGCGCGCGCGGGCCCAGGCCGAGAGCGACGGGATCGGGCGCGGCGGCGGGCACCGGGCACGTGGGCAGCCCGACCGGGACGTCGGCGCCGTCGGCGGACGCCTCGGGGACCTGGACGGTGTCGGCGAGGAGCAGGTCGGCCGCGCCGCGCGATCCCGCGCAGGCCGCGAGCGCCGCCAGGAGCAACCCGGACAGGAGGGTCCGCGCCGCGAGGGGCGCGCCAGCGACACCGGCGAGGGGCGAGCTCCGGAGAGCGGACATGCGTGCGGGCGACCTATTCGGCGTCGATGAGGACCTGGAGGGCCTGGAGGTAGGGGTCCTCGAGCTCGCTGCTGGGCGACAGGCCCTTGTTGTAGTCGGTCTCGTCGTTGTCTTCGGCCCAGCCCTCGTTGGTGAGCAGGTAGCCCATCCAGTCCTGGGTGAGGCCGAGGGTGATGGGCGTGGCGCGGCCCGCCGCGATCAGGGTGTCGCGACCGGCGTTGGCGAACGACGGGAAGGCCTCGCCGGGCTCGGTGAGGAAGTCGAGGTCGCCGATGGTGATCCACGAGAACGCGGAGGTCATGCGCGAGTCGGGGTCCTTGACTTCGACGTACTGGATGGGGATCTGCCCCAGCTTGGCCAGCAGCATGAAGGCCAGGTTGGTCGGGTGGAACTCGAACTGCGTGTAGCGGGCGACGATGCCGGTCTCGGCCACGGGGGTCGAAGCCTGCAGCGCGGCGGTCACCTGGTTGGAGACGTTGACGCCGACGCAGGTGGCCTTGATGTCCTGGTCCTGCGCGTCGGGATCCTGGTAGCCCTCGGGGAACTGGTCGGCGTCGGCGCCGCAGGGAACCACGCTGTCGCGGTCGGGGTAGACCGAGCCGATGGGCCCTTGCAGGAAGACCGAGAGGCCGCCGTTGGCCTCTTCGGACTTCTTGCGGAACACGCCGACCCAGTCGGACGAGATGGCGTTGTTGCCGCCACCGTAGCACGTGGGGTGGGCGGGCCAGCGCGTGAGCAGCACGATGGGATCGTTCGACGGCGTGCGCGCGCGCACCACGTAGATCTCGTCGTCGCTACCGAAGGTGTCGGCGTCGGAGTTGGGAGCGTGCCCCTTGCCCCAGTCGAGCTTGGCGTCCTTCAGGTCTCCGTAGGCCTGGACCGCCGCGGCGACGATCTGGGCCTTGAGGTAGGCCACGTAGGCGTCGTCACGCGGGTGCGTGTTGGGGCCCCAGAGCCCGGTCGCGTCGGGTGCGGAGTGTGCGTGGGAGGCGCCGATGGCCACGCGCGACCCCTCGACGAAGACGCCGTAGGCCTGGTACAGGGCGACCTGCGCGGCGGCGTGGATCTCGTCGATGTCGGGGCGGAGCAGGCCCGTGGAGTCGACGCCCACGAAGATGACGACCTCGCCCGTCTGGGTGTCGGCGAACGCCGCGGCGGAGGCGTAGACCGGGTCGTGCACGCCCTCGGACCAGCGGCAGGCTGCCGACGCTCCGGCGCAGAAGCCGAACCCGCCCATGGCCACCGAGTGGTCGGGGGTCACGTCGGCGCGACCGGCGCCGGCGGCGTAGCGCGTGGTGAAGGTCTTGTCGGCGGGCAGGCGGGGCAGGGACTGCCAGTCGACGTCGGGGAGGCCCGCGTCGTCGGCGGCGGGCACGTCGGTGAGCTCGACGGCGTCGGGCTCGGGCGCGCCGGGATCGGCCGGCGTGTCGACCGCGACGTCGGAGCCGGGATCGGCGACCAGGTCGGAGACGGCGTCGGGCGCGACGTCGGCGTCATCGCCGCTGCCGGAGCAGGCCGCGGAACCGAGGACGAGCACGCCGAGCAGCACCGGGAGCCACCAGGGGGCGACCGGACGGAGAGCGCGAGCCTGCATCGAGTTCCTCCGAGCTGCGGGAGCACTCCCGCCATCGGAGGGAATATAGCGACCGCCCGGGGACCGCGCCACAGGAAAGCCCTCGACCCGCCCGCGCCGGCCTGGGGGAGGGCCCCCAGACCCCCAGACGGAGCCTGCTAGCGCTATGCGCTACGGGCTCCTAGGCGAACATGGGCTTCTCGGGGCGCTCGTCGAAGACGTACAGGGTGTTCAGGTAATCGACGTAGCGATGGAACGTGGCGCCGTCGTCGTGGTCGAACGAGACGATGTGCAACGACGCCACGAACGTCTCGACGCGGGGGTCGGGCTGCACCTGCACGACCTCGCACCAGACCTGCACCTGGTCGAGCAGGTCCGGGATCGTGAGGCCCACCAGCACCTCGTCGCCCACCTTCAGGTCGCGCTGGGTCTCGATGAGCATGCCGCCCCGGCTCACGTTTCGCGTGATCTCTTCGGTGCGGCGCCGATCGCTGCCGAGCACGACCTTCAGCTCGTCTTCGTAGCGCTGGTACTTGCGACGCTCGACGTGCTCCCGGATGAAGCGCTCGAGGAAGCGGAAGTACGGGTCGCTCCACATGAGGAAGCGGAGCCCGATCTCCCACTCGCCGCCGGTTCGGGTCCAGCTGGGCAGCTTGCGCACCCACTGCACGATGCCGTCGGTGGGGTAGTCGGCGATGGCCTCGTCGCGCAGCCACGCCGCCAGCGTCTGGCCGGCCGGGATCTGCTCGGCGAGCGTGACGCTGAAGCCCCGCGCGGAGAGGTGGCGCGTGACCCCCTCGTGGAGCTTGCTGTTCCACCGCAGGGTGACCGGAAAGCGCTGGGCGACGGTGCGCGGAACGTTGGGGTCCATGAACCCTCCCCGAAACCTACGGGTCGCAGAACATTGTACGAAGCGCACGCGCGGGGGTCAATTCGAGCGCACCGGCGAACGGAGCAGGGAGCGCGGCTCACTCGGGATCGACGAACACCGGGTTCGTGATCGAGAACGCCGTGTCGCCGTGGACGGGCGCCATCGGGAAGGCGTCGCCCTCGACCAGCAGGACGTACCACGCGGGGCCGGGCTCGGGGCGGACCAGCTCCTGGTCGAGGCGCACGGCGGCGGTCTCTCCCGTCAGGTCGAAGGTCTCCAGCGCCTCGCCGTTCCGGAGGAGGCGGGCGCTCCCCAGGCGCATCCACGTCGGAGCCTGGACGCGCACGCGGATCGAGACCTCGCCGGCCACGGGCGCGGTCACGGACCCGATGGGCAGATCGTTGACCCACAACTCGGGGAAGGGCCCCTGGACCGAGACCGCCCTGCCCTCCTTCAAGCCCGCGGCGATGGCGGCGGGCTCGATGGCTTCGGCGCCCTGGTCCGAAGCCATCACGAGCGTACGCGGCGTGCCCGCGTCGTGGGCACTGTGCGTGTCCTCGGAGCCCACGCCGGTCCGGCGGATGCCGTCGTTCAACATGCGATACCAGGTGGGCAGCGTCTCGTCGTACAGGTCGCTGGCGTCGTCGTGCGAGTTGTGCAGCTCGAGGAGGTCGAAGCTCAGGTCGAACTTCTCGCTGACGAGCGGCCCCAGGGGATCGCCCGGCCGCAGCCCCAGCGACGCGAAGAACGCCTGGGTCGAGAACGGGTGGTTGATCTGGAGGAGCGTGGCGCCCAGCGTGTCGCGCATGCGCTGCCACAGCTCGGGGGCCAACAGTACGTGATCGACGTCGCCCGCGGGGGTGTAGGCGACGAAGGGCACGGCGAAGGCTGCCGCCGTCGGCGCGCATCCCAGGCAGTTGAAGTGACCGGGCATGGGCGAGACCTCGCAGCCCACGTCGCTCTTCATCCAGGCCGTGAGCCCGAGCTGGTCGACGAAGGGCTGGTAGTCGGCGCACACGTCGTGCTCGGTCGGGTAGATGTACTCCATGCCGGCGGCGGCCAGCGAGTACATGCGCAGGTCGAGGGGCAGGTCGCTGTCCATGCTGAGCTCGGAGTGTACGTGCACCGTGGTCGCGACCCAGCCCGACGTGTCGACGGAGCGGACCAGCGAGCCCGTCACCGCCGCCTCGCCACCGGCCGCCAGCGCCACGTCGTGGCGATCGAGCTCGTACTCGAAGCCGCGCGAGAACGTGACGGTCCACGTGCCCGGCGGGACCGCGAAGCGATGCCGGCCGGGACCGGCGAAGCGCTCGGAGACGACGGGGGCGTCGAGGGCCGCGGCCGGACCGGGCTGTAACGCGACGCGGCACGGCAGGTCGAGGCCCGCGGCGTCGGACGGGTGGCACGCGGCCTCGAGCACGGCAATGGCCGGCGCGGCCAGGGCCGGGGGCTCGAAGCCCTCGGAGGCGACCGTGACGCCCTCGACGCGGCTGCTCCCCAGCTCGCGGACGCGGACCTCGAACGCATACGGCCCGCCGGGCGCCAGCCCCAGGTCGAACCGACCCTCGCGATCGGGCACCGTGGCGGCCACGGCCTTGCCCTGGGCGTCCTGCGCCACGACCAGCACGTCGCGCAGCGCGACCTCGACGGGCAGCCCGGTCACCGACCCGCGCACCGGCACGGGCGCCGCGGCGAGACGCACGGCCGCCGTCGCCTCGGACAGGTCGAGGGCGTCGCCCCCTGCCACCGCCAGGTAGAGCGTGCGCGTGTCGGTCGCTCCGGGCGCCAGGGTGGGTTTGGCCACCTGCAAGGCTTCGACCCCCTGGATGTTGATCGGGGCCGACAGCGCCTGGTCCTGGCCGGCGACCAGTGCGTAGGCCACGTCGGACGCGAGCGCCTGCACCGAGGGCAGCCCGCTCTTGACCGCGGGCGCGTCGTCTTCGAGGGCCAGGCCGTCGTAGTACTTCACCAGGCGGTCCTGCCACATGGGCACGGCCCCGGTCAGAACGGTCACGGCCGCGTCGCCCGGGTTCGTCACCGTCGAGCGGATCTCGAGCCAGGGCCGGTCGGGCTCGAGGCGGTACTCGAGCACGATGGCGAGGTGCAGCGGTTTCGTCGCGACCGCCGAATCGATGATGGGGATCCCCGCGTCGGTGCCGGACACCCGCAGGATCGCGCTGCCCCCCGAGCCGTCGTCGAGGATCTCGAACGTGGAGGGCCGGAAGGTGCGCAGCATGCCGAACACGGGGATGAGCTCGCCCAGCAGGTCGTGCCCGGCCTCGCCGGTCGGGCGGCGCACGTCGGCGTCGATGACGTTGCCGCCATAGGGGCCCCAGAAGGCCGGCTCGACGCCGCCACGGACGACGAAGCGGGCGCGCGAGTTCTCGAGCACGAAGTCGCCGACCTCGCCGCCGGCGAAGGGGCCGCCCACCAGGTCGGCGGGGTCCGTGACGCGGAAGAGCCGCACGGCGGGGGCGTCGTGCGCGTCGGACGCGTCCAGGGCGTCGCCCCGACCCTCGGTCCCGGCGTCGGCGAGCACGTCGGCCACGTCGCTCGCGTCGGGCCCCTGATCGTCCCGGCCCGCCACGTCGGCCGCGCCGCCGCCCCCGCACGCCGCGAGGACCGTCGTCACCCAGGCCAACCACGTCCGCGTGCACCGCATGCGTGCCTCCGCCGCCTTCGTCGAAACGCACTGTACCCCAACTGGATAGCCCTTGCCATGCCGCGGGGATCTCGGGTAATGTCGCACCGCGTTATAGGGCCTTCGTCTCGGGGGGGACGCCAAGGGGGAGGCTCATCATCATTCCTCTGGAAACAGAGCCGACAAGGAGGTAGCGCTGTGACCGACACACCGAAGGGACGCTGGTCCGTAGTGCTGGCAGGCACGGGGATCAACCTCGCGCTGGGCGTGCTGTATGCGTGGAGCATCTTCAAGGCCGCCATCCAGGCTTCGATCACCAAGGGCGGCGAGGGCGCGTTCACGTGGGACATCGCGTCATTGAACGACCCCTACGCGCTGGCCTGCCTGGTGTTCGCGTTCTCGATGATCCTGGCCGGCAAGGTGCAGGACCGCTTCGGCCCGCGCATCACGGCCCTGTTCGGTGGCCTGCTGGTCGGCGCCGGCTTCATCCTCTCGTCGACGACCACCAGCTACCCGGTGTGGTTGGTCGGCTTCGGCGTGCTGGCCGGTACGGGCTTCGGCTTCGGCTACTCGGCCGCCACGCCCCCCGGCCTCAAGTGGTTCCCGACCCGCACCGGCCTGGTCGCCGGCGTGGTCGTCGCGGGCTTCGGCCTCGCGTCGGTGTACATCGCGCCGCTGTCCACGTACCTGATGGGTCTCTACGGCGTCCAGAAGGCCATGCTGATCCTGGGCATCGGCTTCACCGTCGTCGTGAGCGTGCTCTCGATGCTGCTCGTGAACCCGCCGCTGGCCGCCGGCACCACCGCCGCGTCGGTCAAGGCCGCCAACGCCGACGCCATCGGCCCGGGCACCATCGTCAAGACGGGCAAGTTCTGGACGCTGTGGCTGGTCTACTTCGTGGGCTCCGGCGCCGGCCTCATGGTCATCGGCTCCGTGGCCGGCATGGCCAAGAAGGCCCTGGCCGAGTACGCGTTCGTGGCCGTGGCCATCATGGCCATCGGCAACGCCTGCGGCCGCATCGCCGCCGGCATGATCTCGGACCGCATCGGCCGCCTGCCCACGCTCGCGCTCATGCTCACGATCCAGGCCGCGCTGATGTTCATCGCCATCCCGACCGTCACGGGCGGCGGGCCGGTCGCGCTGGTGCTGCTCGCCACGTTCATCGGCTTCAACTACGGCACGAACCTGGCGCTCTTCCCGGCCATCACCAAGGACAACTGGGGCCTGGCCAAGTTCGGCGTGAACTACGGCGTGCTGTTCACGGCCTGGGGCGTGGGCGGTCTGGTCATGGGTCGCTTGTCGGCCATGATCGAGAAGGCCACCGGCGGCTTCACCTGGTCGTTCGTCATCGCCGGCGTCGCGCTCGTCCTCGCCGCGGGCCTCACGCTCGCGCTCAAGGCCCGCACCGCGAAGTAGTCCCTACCTCTTCTTCAACAACCTGAGCAACCCGTCGAGGATCGTGTACGGGTGCGGCGGACATCCCGGGACGTAGAGGTCCACGGGCACGAACGCGCCGGCGCCGTCGTGCACCTCGGGGTGGCCCGCGAAGGGCCCGCCGCTGATGGCACAGGCGCCGACCGCGACGACGATCCGGGGGGTCGGCGTAGCCTCCCACGTCTTCTGGAGACCCAGGCGCATGTTCTCGGAGACCGGGCCGGTGATCAGCAGGCCGTCGGCGTGCCGCGGCGAGGCGACGAACTGGATGCCGAAGCGGCCCAGGTCGAACACGAGCGTGCCGAGCACGTTGACGTCGGCCTCGCACGCGTTGCACCCGGCTGCGCTCACCTGGCGCAGGCGCAGCGAGCGGCCGAACAGGCGCAGGGCCTGGGCGTCAAGCTCCGCGGCGAGCGCCAGCGTGGCGCCGTCGGTCACCAGCGCGTCGCGGCTCCGCGTGGCCAGCCGGTAGTCGGTCGTGAAGCGGAGCGCGCCCGTGGGGCACGCGTCGGTGCAATCGGTACAGAAGAGGCAGCGCCCCAGGTCGAGCACCGGCCCGGCCCCCGACGCGAGCTGGATGGCGTCGGTGGGACACGCGTCGGCGCAGGCGCGGCAGCCGGCCGGGCACGTGGCCGCGTCGATCGCGGGCCGGCCGCGGAAGCGGTCGGGCAGCGTGGGCTCCTGCGCGGGGAAGGGGAACGTGCGCGACCCTTGGGCGAGCCTTGCGCGGAGGATGTCGATCATCGAACGCCTCCCTTGGGGGGGGTGCTGGGGGGTTTCCCCCCGGGCAAACAATGTAGGGGCCTGCCGCTCGCGCTTCCCTTCGCGTGTAAGCCACTGTCTCTACATGGTCGCTGCATGGTTCACCTCGACGGCCAGGGCAGGCTCCTACAGGTCGTGCCCGCAGTAGGAAAGGTTGAAGCTCTTGTTGCAGAGCGGGAAGTCCGAGATCTGCCCGTCGCGGAGCGCCAGGGCCAGGCCCATCCAGTTGTGGAAGGAAGGGTCGACGATCTTGTAGGCCGCGAAGCGACCCGCGGCGTCGGTCACCGCCGCGTGGCAGACCTCGCCGCGCCAGCCCTCGACCAGCGACACGACCAGGCTGTCGGGCTGGGACGACGCGGGCGCTCGCGGCGCGGACCGCACGGGGCCCTCGGGCAGCGCGGCCAGCTGCTCCTGCACGAAGGCCACCGACGTCTTGATCTCGTAGTACCGCACCATGGCCCGCGCGAAGACGTCGCCCGTGTGCCAGGACGAGACCGGCACGGTGGAGCGGGCGTAGACGCCGTGCGGGTGGTCGGTGCGGACGTCGCGCAGGATGCCGCAGGCTCGCGCGGGCGGGCCGACCAGCCCGATGCGCTCGCCGTTCTCGACCGACACCGTGCCAGCGCCCTCGAAGCGCCCGGCCACCGACGCGGTGTTCCACAAGAGCTTGGCCGCCACCTGCACGTCGACGAAGGCCTGCTCGAGGCGCGGCGCCAGATCGGCCAGGCGCGCCTCGTCGACGTCGAACCCCACGCCCCCCGGCACGACCAGGCTCCGCCCGAAGCGGTTGCCGCACAGGGTGGCCGTCAAGTTCAGGAACTCGCCGCGCAGGCGCCCGCAGAACGCCGCGGTCGGCAGGAAGCCCACGTCGTTGGCGAGCGCGCCCAGGTCGCCCGTGTGGTTCGCGAGGCGCTCGAGCTCGAGGGCAACGCCACGCAGGGCCTCGGCGCGGGGCGGGACCGGCCGCCCCTCGAGCGCCTCCAGCGCCTGGCAATAGGCCAACGCGTGGCCGACGCTCGTGTCGCCGGCGGCGGTCTCCACCAGGTGGAGCGCGCGCCTGCCGGGGCCGCCCACCAGCGCGCGCTCGATGCCGCGGTGCTGGTAGCCGAGCGAGATCTCGAGGTGGATCACGCGTTCGCCGTGGCACTGGAAGCGGAAATGCCCCGGCTCGATGATCCCGGCGTGCACCGGCCCCACGGCCACCTCGTGCACCTCCTCGCCTTCGAGCCGGAAGAAGCGGGTGACGCCGACGTCGCCCTTGGGGAAACGGACGGGTTTCAGCCAGGGGTGCCCTTCGGGACGCACGCCGCACTGCTCGGCCACGTCGCGCTCGAACCAGTGAGCCTGCGGCAGCTCGGGGGTCAGGGACGGCCACGTCTCGCCCGCTAGGGTCGACACGGCGCTCAATCGGTGCGACCGATCGTCGGCGAGGACGGCGACCAGCCGCACGGCGCCGTCGGTGCCCGGGCTCCCGAAGAACGCGCTCAGGCGGCCGCCGGCCCCGGCCAGGCCGAGCACTTCGGCCCGGAAGTCGGCCCACGGCAGCGCGGGCAGATCGGTCAGCGGGACGACCTGCCCGTTCTGCAGGGACGTCGCGCGGGTCATCGCGTGCCTCCGATCACCAGCGCGGCCTGGTTCAGCGCGGCTTCGAGCGGCGCGGGCATCCACAGGCCGAGGATCAGCAGGGTCACCAGCGGCACCACCACCAACACCACGTCGAGGGCGTTGTGACGCTCGGGCAGGGGCTCCCGCTCCGCGCGGCCCCAGGCCATGCCCAGCGCGTAGCGCAGCGCCCCGACGAACACGGCGCCGAGCCCGGCCAGGAAGAGCACCAGCGTCCACGTGGAGCCGGTCTGCACGGCGGCGCGCGCCACCAGCAGCTCGCTCATGAAGGGGGCGAAGGGCGCGACGCCGATCAGGGCCAGCAGGCCGCCCAGCAGGCCGGCACCCCACACGGGGTGCGAGCGCAGCGTGCCGCGCAGCACCGAGATCTCGTGCGTCCCGTGGCTCTGCCCGAGCCGCCCCGCCGAGAAGAACGCCAACGTCTTGGCCAGCGAGTGGTTCGCGGTGTGGAAGAGCGCGGCGAAGGTGCCGAGCCCGCCGAGCCCGAGCCCCAGCGTGACGATGCCGAGGTGCTCGACGCTCGAGTACGCGAGCAAGCGCTTCACGTCCTGTTGGAACAGGATGAACGCGGCCGCCACGAGGATCGAGACGAGCCCGAACGTGACCATCAGCCCCTGCGCCCACCCCGAGTGCCCGCAGGCGCCCTCGACGATGGGCAGGTAGCGCATGAGGCAGTAGAGCGCCGCGTTCAGCATGAAGCCCGAGAACAGCGCCGAGACCGGCGCCGGCGCCTGGCTGTGCGCGTCGGGCAGCCAGCTGTGCATGGGAGCGAGGCCCGCCTTGGTGCCGTAGCCGACCAGCAGGAACAGGAAGCCCGCGCGCGCCGTGGCAGGATCGAGTTGGTCCGCGTGGTCGCGCAGCGTGGTCCAGAGCAGGGTCTTGGCGGGGTCCAGCGCCAGCGGTACGGCCGACTTGGCCACGAGCAGCGTGCCCATGAACGCGAGGCCGACGCCCACCGAGCAGATGAGCAGGTACTTCCACATGGCCTCGAGCGACACGGAGGTGACGTGCAGGCAGATCAGGAAGGCCGTGAGCACCGTGGTGGCCTCGATGCCGACCCACAGGATGCCCAGGTTGTTCGACAGCAGCACCGCCACCATGGCGCCGAGAGCTCCCGCCCACAGGCCGCCGAACTGGCGGGCGACCCTGCGCGTCCAGGACTCGGCCTCGTGCTCGTCTGCGAAGTAGCGGAACGCGTAGGCGGTGCTGGACAGGTACACGACGACCAGCACCAGCAGGTTGTAGGCCGAGAGGGCGTCGAGGAAGAGCCACGAGCCCGCCGCGAAGATCGGCCCGTGGTCGGCCACGGTCCAGGCGGCGAGACCGGCCAGCCCGGCCACGGCCAGGCCCGTGGCGAAGAGCAGCGCCAGCACCCCGCGGGGCGACGGCACCAGGAGGCTGGCCACCGCCGCGACGAAGGGAACGGCCAGCAACGCGATGAGGAGGGGCGCACCGTCCATCTGCGATCAGCCTTTCAGCCTGCTGAGCCGGTCGGTGTCGATGTGATGGAACTCGCGGTTGATCTGGTAGGTCGCGATGCCCATCACGAAGAGGGCCACGTAGGCGTCGAGCAGGATGCCGAACTCGACCAGGAAGGGCAGCTCGCCCACGAGCGCGACGCCGAAGAGGTAGATGCCGTTCTCGAAGACCAGGTAGCCCATGGCCTGCGTCAGCGCCTTGCGCCGGCTGACGATCAGGAACAGTCCCACGAACGCGGTGAAGAGCGCCACGGGGACGATGAGCCGAGTCGGGTACGCCATGCCGTCGAGCGAGAACCGGCTGCCCATCCAGACCGCCACGCCGAACGCCACCAGGCCGATGACCAGCGACATGCCACAGCTGACGAACGGCTCGACCTCGCGCGACACGCCGGTGCGGCGCAACGTGCGCATGAGCACCCACGGGAAGACCAGGCCCTTGATGGCACCCGCGAACAGCCCGAAGGGCACGGCCCACGCGGACACGCCCGCCGCCCAGGCCACCACCGGGAAGGCGCCGATGGCGAGGCCCTGCACGACCATGGCGCGCACGAGCCCTCCCATGCGGCTGGAGCCCAGCAACGCGAGGTTGGTGAGGACGATGGCGACCGCGAGGAGCTCAGCCGACGTGGACATGGCCCTACCTCACGAGGAAGACCAGCGCCAGCGCCGACATGGCCCCGGCGGCGAGCAGCAGGTGGGGGACGCGCAGCAGCTTCTGGCGCGCCATGGTGGACTCGACCACGCCGATGGCGACGGCCAGCACGGCCATGCCCGAGAGGAAGGCCAGCCCGTCGAGCCACGGGTTGCCCGTACGCACGGGGACCGCCACGTTGACCAGCAGCCCGCCGAGCACCCACAGCTTGAGCGACGAGCCGTACAGGATGAGCGCGAAGTCGGGGCCGCCGTGGTCGAGGACCATCACCTCGTGGATCATGGTGAGCTCGAGGTGGGTGTTGGGGTCGTCGACCGGGATGCGCGCGTTCTCGGCGAGCACGATCACGAAGAGCGCCACGGCGACCAGGGCCAGCGACGAGCCCTCGGCCGCCCAGGTGGCCGGCGTGACCGCGGTGAAGATGCCCGAGAGCGACAGCTGGCCGCTGATGCGCGCCAGCGTGGCCAGCGCCAGGAAGAGCGCGGGCTCGGCCAGCGCCGAGAACTGGACCTCGCGGCTCGCACCCATGCCCTCGAACGCCGAGCCGGTGTCGAGCGCCGCCAGCACCGTGAAGAAGCGCGCCAGGGCCCACAGGTAGGCGAACAGCACCACGTCGCCCCCGAAAGCGGCCAGCGAGGGCATCCCCGCGATCGGGAGGAGCGCCAGGGCCACCAGGCCGGCCGAGAGGCCCACGATGGGCCCGGCCCGGAAGATCCACGTCGTCGTGCGGCTGTAGACCGCGCCCTTGTGGAGCAGCTTGTACAGGTCGTAGTACGCCTGCAAGAGCGGCTGCCCCCGCCGGCCCGCGAACCAGGCCTTGGTGCGGTTGATCAGCCCGAAGAGCAGGGGCGCCAGGACCAGCCCCGAGGCCGGGAGGACGATCGACGCCGGGTGCATGGCCTACTCCAGCTTCCAGAGGAGGAGCACGGAGATGGTGATCACGATGTACAGAACGTACATCTGGACCCGCCCCTGCTGCAGCGCCCGGAGGCGCGACAGCAGCTCGTTCAGCCCCTGGAACATCGGGTGGAACAGCCGCTCGCGCGCGACGTCGGGCGTGTGCGTGGCCAACGACGCGTCGGCCGGGAACAGGGTCGAGGGCGCCTCCAGGTGCTCGCGCGTGCGCAACGCCACGCGGAACAGGCGGATGAGCGGCTGGGCGAAGGAAGAGGCCGTGTACTGCATGCGCGCCGTGGGCGCCACGTAACCGCAGTCCCACGTCCCCGCCTGCCCCACCTCGCGGTTCCGGAGCAGCGCCCGGCGCAGGAGCGTCAGCCCGCCGACCAGCGCCAGCAAAACCACGGCGGCCAGTGACGCGACGCCCAGCCAGCGCGTGGGCGCCGCCAGGGAGCTCGACAGCTCGAGCGAACGCGCCCCGGTCACGGCGGCGACCACGTCGGCCAGGGCCGGCAACAGCAGAGGCGCGGCCAACCCGCCCGCCACGCACGCGAGCGCCAGCACGAGCATGGGGAGCTGCATGGCCCAGCCCGGATCGTGGGCGGGGACCTCGCGACGCGGCTCGCCCAGGAAGACGATGCCGTAGGCCTTGGCGAAGCACGCGGCCGCCAGCCCGCCGATGAGCGCGAGGCCGGCCAGGACGGCCAGGGAAGGAGCTGCGACCTCGGCGGACCCGCCGCTCGCCCCGCGGAACGCCGCCACGTAGACCAGGAACTCGCTGACGAAGCCGTTCAGGGGCGGCAACCCGCAGATGGCCACGGCGCCCACCAGGAACGCGAGCGCCGTCCGGGGCATGCGCTTCGAGAGCCCGCCGAGCTGCTCGAGGTCGAGGGTCCCCGTGGCGTGAAGCACGGAGCCCGCTCCCAGGAAGAGCAGGCCCTTGAAGACCGCGTGGTTCACGACGTGCAGCAGCCCGCCGCCGAAGCCGGCCACCATCAGGAACGAGGACCCGGTGCTCCACCCGAGCAGCCCCACGCCGAGGCCCAGGGCGATGATGCCGATGTTCTCGACGCTGTGGTACGCGAGCAGGCGCTTCAGGTCGTGCTGCGCCAGCGCGAACAGCACGCCGAGCACGCCCGACGTGAGCCCGATGGCCACCAGCAGCCAGCCCCACCAGACCGGGGGCGGCCCCAGCAACGAGATCGTGCGGACCAGGCCGTAGATGCCGGTCTTGATCATCACGCCCGACATGACGGCCGAGACGTGGCTGGGCGCGGCCGGGTGCGCCTCGGGCAGCCACACGTGGAAGGGCATGAAGCCCGCCTTGGTGCCGAAGCCGACCACCGCCAGCAGGAACCACGCGCCCACCGACGCCGGCGCCAGCGCCGCGGCCTGGCCCATGGCGGCGAACTCGAGCGAGCCGGCGGCGTGCCCCATCGACAGGAACATGGCCAGCAGGAACGCGGTGCCGAGGTGCGTCGCCACCAGGTAGACCCAGCCGGCGTCGCGCACGCTCTCCTTCTCGTGGTCGTAGATCACGAGGAAGAACGACGCGATGGACATCACCTCCCAGGCCACCAGGAAGAGCAGGCCGTTCCGCGCCAGCACGACGACCACCATGCTGGCCACCAGCAGGTCGAAGCAGAGCCACGGCAGGCCGGACAGGCCCCCCTTTCGCCGGGGGTCGAGGTACTCCGCACCGTAGATGGCGGCGAGCAGCGAGAGGCCGAGGATGGGGAGCAGGAAGAAGGCAGAGAGCGGATCGAGCCCGAGCGACGCGACACCGTACACGCCCCACGGCGTGCTGAGCGCGGCGGGCGTCCCTCCCGTCAGCGCGCCGATCGCGGCGACCAGGCCGAGCCCGCCCCCGACCACCGCCGCGCCCGCTCCGAAGAACGTGGCGACGCGGGCGGAACGGCTCGTGATCAGGGCCGCCAGGCCCCCCAGGACCAGGACCGCGACGGCCAACAAGATCAGTGACATGGAACGACGCTCTCCCGATGGAGACCGAATTGGGGCCCTTATTGGACCCGCAGCGGTCGAATGTCAAATGCTATGTGCGCGGAGTACGCAGCTTCGTGAAGAACTCGGCGAACTCGAGCGGCAGGGGGAAGACGATGGTGGTGTTCTTCTCGACGCCGATCTCGGTCAACGTCTGCAGGTAGCGCAGCTGCACGGAGATGGGCTCGGCGGCCATGTTGCGCGACGCCTCGACCAGCTTCAGCGACGCCTGCAGCTCGCCGTCGGCGTGGATGATCTTGGCGCGCTTCTCGCGCTCGGCCTCGGCCTGCTTGGCGATGGCGCGGCGCATCTCGTCGGGGAGCTCGACCTGCTTGACCTCGACCAGGGCCACCTTGATGCCCCACGGGTCGGTCTGCTTGTCGAGGATGGCCTGCAGGCGCTGGTTGATCTGCTCGCGCTCGGAGAGCAGGTCGTCGAGCTCGACCTCGCCCAGCACCGAGCGCAGCGTGGTCTGGGCCAACTGGGAGGTGGCGTGCAGGTAGTTCTCGACCGTCACCACGGCCTTGCGCGCGTCGACGACGCGGAAGTACGTGACGGCGTTGACGTTCACGGCCACGTTGTCGCGCGTGATCACGTCCTGCGGCGGGATCTCGAGCGTGACCACGCGCAGGTCGACCTTCACCATCTTGTCGATGGGCCAGAACACGACGATGAGGCCGGGGCCCTTGGGCTCGGGCAGCAGGCGCCCCAGGCGGAAGATGACGCCGCGCTCGTACTCCTTCACGATGCGCAGCGTATTGAGCAGGTAGTAGATCACGAAGACGACGACGGCGATCATCGGGTACAGGCTCATCACGGCTCCTCCCGCCGGTCGGCGTCGACCGGCTCCACGGTCAGCACGAGCCCGTCGACGCGTCGCACGACGACGCGGGCGGGGGGATCGATCGCAGCAGGCCCGGTCCCGCGCGCCTGCCAGAGCTCCCCGGCGACGAACACCAACCCCTGCGGCGCCAGGGAGCGTTCCACCTGGCCGACCTGGCCCACCATGCCCTCGGGCCCCGAGAACGACCGCCGCCGGTGGGCCTTCAGCGCCAGGCGGCCCAGGAAGACGACCAGCAGCACGAAGGGGACGACCAGCACCAGGACCTCGGTCAGTGGGATGCGCATCTCGGGGACCGGTCCTTTCACGAGGAGGACCGCCCCGAACGCCAACGCGATGGCGCCCCCCACGCCGAACACGAGGAAGCCCGGCACGAACACCTCGACCGCCAACAGCCCGAGGCCGCCGAGGATCAGGATCACGCCCACCGCGCTGATGGGCAGAAACGAGAACCCGATCAGCGACAGGACCAGGCAGAGAGCGCCGGCCACGCCCGGGACGACCGCTCCGGCGTGCGTGAACTCGACGTAGAGCAGCGCGGCGCCGACCAGCGCCAGCAGGAAGGCC
>Ga0172370_10003798_pt1 | contig 20654 bp, 10 predicted proteins | sample LakKiv5m_FD_114538 | JGI IMG/M metagenome (GOLD analysis project Ga0172370, IMG submission 114538) | Freshwater microbial communities from Kabuno Bay, South-Kivu, Congo - kab_022012_11.5m | ecosystem: Environmental > Aquatic > Freshwater > Lake | place: Democratic Republic of the Congo...
CCGGACAGAATGACCGTGTCGTTGTTCGTCCGGCGCCAGAGCTCGGCATCGGCGTATTTGCGCTCGTAAAACTGATCCAGGATGCCTTGCGCGGAGGCGCCGACATCCGCGCCGTTGAAGTGGCAGATGCCGGCCAGCCGCGGGTAGTCGCGCCGGAGCATTTCCAGTTTGCCCTTAGCTTCGAGGAACTGCAGCCGCTGGCTGACGACGGCTGCCTCGGGCAGCAGGCGCGCCAGCCCCCAGCGCTCGGCCGCCCGCAGCGCGATCTCCGCCGCGTAAGGCCGCATGGCGCCGTTATACTTGTGCATAATGCGCACGTCGGGAAACGCGCTCCACCAGCGGAATTCGTGCTGAATCAGCGGCTTGTCGAGCTCCTGGTTCTTTGCTGCCTCGTCATTCACGAAATCGCCGGGCATGTCCCTGTCATAATCGCCGTCCGTCCAGATTACCAGCGCGGTTGGCTTGATCGTTTTGGTGGTGCGATAGCATTCCCAGGCGATGCGCGGGAAGCTGAAACCGGTGTCGCCGCCGAATTCGTTGCTCATGCAGTAGATATTGGCCGACGGGTGGTTCACGTCGCGCCGCACGCACAGGTCCCACTGCCGCTTCATGGTCGGATAATTATCGGGCGTGGGCTTGGGCCATGAGTAGGAGTGCCAGGGAGTATGACCGCCCCACGGGCCGATGCCGCCCGGCTCGCTCTGGATCAGCAACCCCACTTCATCCGCTGCGTCGAAGTATTCAGGTGTGTAAACAAAAGCCGGGCAGCGCACGTAATGATAGCCATAGTCTCGTAATGTGCGGAGTTTTCGGCGCCAGCGGTCCCGATCCGCGTCCGGCGCGCCGGTTTCGGGAGATGCCATGTGATCGCCGCTACCGAGCCAGAAATATGGCTGGCCGTTGATGCACAACCGCCGGCCTTCCGCCGCGAGCTTCACGAAGCCGGTCCGCTCGCTCCAGGCATCCAGCACCTCTTCCCCCTGCCGCAGGGTCAGGTCCACCCGGTAAAGCGCCGGTCTTTCCGGACTCCACAAGCGCGGCGAGGGAACGGGCAGCGTGAATTCGAGCTCATTTCCACTTACCGGCATCGCCTGGCTGCATGGCGGCGCTTCCTCCCCGATTGGCGCTACGACAACCTGGAAAACCTGGCCGTCACTCATATCGCCGCCCAGGCGCGCGCGGAAGCGCATGACACCGCTGTCCGCGTCGGGATATATGCCGCAGGATGCGAGGCAAGTGCCGCCGGTCGCGGTTAGCTCGACGTCGCGGTACAGGCCCGACCAGTTGCCTTCCCAGTTGAAGATGTAGCCGAAGATACGGTTGTGCTCGTGAATGCGGACGACAACCGAGTTGCGCTCGCCCCAGCGCATGGCGCCGGTAATGTCGAAACCGAATGGCACGAAGGGCAGGTCGTTGTCGCCGACGCGGATGCCGTTGATCCACACCTCCGCGCTGGGATGCGCCGCGCCGAAGTTGAGCCAGATGCGCCGGCCTTGCCAGGCGGCGGGCGCCTCGAACCCGCGGCCATACCAGCCCGTTCCCGTATAGGTGGCGCGGAAGGTGCGGGCTTGCAATTGAAAATCCTTGACGGTATCCAGTCCGTCGTGGCCGAATCCCTGCCCCTGCCAGCATCCCGGCACGGCGATGGTGTCGGCGAACAGCTCCGGATGCTCGTACCAGCGTTCTTCAACGCCGGCGTCCTCGGGATCGAGCCGGAACCGCCACTCGCCGCTGAGCGACAGCCGCCGCTCGAGTGGATGCGGCAGCACCGGATTCACCCTCACCGGCGTCAGCTTAACCAGCATTCGGCACTCTCCTCTTAAGAAAAATAAGTTGTTGAATCATGACATGCCCAATCAGGTAAGCTCAGTCCGGTGGTTGAGTAGGCAGGAAAGCTGACCAATTCTTTCCACACCTCCTGCGCCGTATCGAAACCACCGCGTGGTAAGCTTAATATCTGCCATACTGATGCGCTGTGCGAACCATTGCCAGGTAATTTTCCGGCTGCACGTTCGCGGTGATGGAATGGCATGACGAGAGCACATACCCTCCATCTTTGCCGATATCGTCGATCAATCCTCTTGCTTCCTTGCGGACCTGCTCGGGCGTTCCGGTGCTCAGCGCGCCGCCGACGTCCATATTGCCGAATAGCGTAAGGTCGCGGCCATAACGCTTTTTGATCTCCCTGATATCCATCCCGTAGGGTTCGAGCGGATTGAGCGCGCTGATTCCCATCTCTATCAGGTCGGGGATCAATTCCTGGATATTGCCGTCGCTGTGAAAAAGAATCGGCACCTTCTTTGCCAGCGCCGGCGCGAAAATGCGCTGCATGCGGGGAATCCATATCTCCCGCATCTGCTCGGGTTGGATGAGTGTTCCACTCTTATATGCCAGGTCGTCGGCGGGATAAAAGAAGGTCAGCGGATACTCCATCACCCGTTCGGCTATCGCAACCTGAAACCCGGTATGCCGTTCCAGCACCTCCTCGATCAGATCACGATCGTCCACCAGCGTATACATGAAGTTCTCGAAGCCGAACAGGTAGGTATAAGTATCGGTGAAGAAATCGGCCATGGTGACGAACAGCCCGACCTCCGTGCCCTCGATAGCGCTCACATACCGGTCCAGCAAGGCAAACCTATCGTCGAGGTACTCGGGACCGAGCATGGTGATGCGTTCGAGATCGCTCCGGCGCTCGATGCGGAAAGACAGGTTGCATAAATTCCCCTGGTCGTCGAGCTCGCGGAACGGGCTGCAGGAGAAGCACATCCCGATCACGTCCTGCCCGACCCGGCGGACGAAATCGAGGTAATCGCGGGGATCGATATTCGAATAGGTGTTGCTCTGGGGAATTTCTCTGCCCAGCACATAGCGCATTGTCGGATTTTCCACCAGCACTTCGAAGTTCGGCACGCGATCGGGCAGCTCATGTCGCAACACGGCCGCCATCCGCGCCTTGTTCGGCGCCGACAGATCGCCGGTAATGGAACCGATGTTGGGTGATTGCATGTGTTACCTCAAAACGATTGCTTGAATTTATCTTACCATCCGCTGTGCGACGGATCATGAGCGTTGGCGATATAGCGCAGCCGGCGTTGATGCCGGAGCACTTCCACCCGGAGGATGGCCGGATCCCAGCCATCTTCCCGCGCCACGGCCTCCAACTCGCGCAACAGCGGCTGCAGGTCTGCATCGCTCGCGCGATTGTCCCATTCCCGCGGATCGGCGTGAAGATCGTAAAGCACCGGGGGAACGTTATCCCCGAAACATGCCTTCCATCGATCCCGGCGAACCATCCGCACCGGCGCGGAAACGCCCACGCAACCATAGTCCGATATCACTGCCCGTTCCGGCCATGTCGCGGCCGGGTTATCCAGCAGCGGCAACAGCGAACGGCCCGGCAGCGCTTCGAACCACGGCTCCTGATCGGCCAGCTCCAACAGCGTGGGCAGCCAGTCGATATGCGAAACGGGCGCCGCGCAGGCGCTGCCCGCACCATGTCGATCGGGACATCGTATCATCCAGGGAACGCGCACGCTGTCCTCGTAAAACGTCGTCTTCGACCAGAGTCCATGCTCGCCAAGGCTTTCCCCGTGATCGGATAGATACACGACATATGTTTCTTCATCCAGACCCATTTCCGCGAATGCGTCGAGTACGCGTCCGATCTGTTCATCCATGAAAGAAATCATGCCGTAGTAGCACCGGCGCGCTTCGCATACCTGGGTGTCGGAAAGACCGTCGCTGCTTAGTCCGGCCCAGTTGCGGATGCCGTGCATCATCTCCGGCAGGCAATCCTCGAAGCCGCGGGAATCCGGCGGTATGGCCGGCAGGGGGATTTCTGCGTCGCCATACAGGTCGTAATATGGACGGCTGACCTGAAATGGAAAATGCGGATGGATAAGCCCGATCATGAGCGCCCAGGGCTGTTCCGTTTCGCGTGAGGCAATGGCCCGCAGCTCGAGGACTGCGGCGTCGCATACCGCCCGGTCATACTGCTGATAAGTGGTCTCCTCGTCGGCAGCGCCGGCGGCCAATACGGGTTGGAGCATTTGTTGCCGCCGGTCATCGCCATCCCAGCGCCCATAGGAATACGCTGGCGGATAGGTGGCATATTCCGGCACGTCCGGATATAGCCGCCGCGCGAATCCATGCAGTTGCTCGGCGCCGATGAAGTGCATGCGGCCCGCCAGCGCCGTATCGTAGCCGGCAATGCGAAGAGCATGCGTCCAGGCGGGCATTGACGGCGACAGTGGGTCACCCAACTCCCAGACTCCGTGCTGGGGCGTATAGTGCCCGGTCATGAAGCTCATCCGCGCCGGGGTGCACATGGGATAGGCGCAATACGCGTTGGCGAATGACACGCTTTCACTGCTCAATCGGTCCAGCACCGGCGTCGAGATCACCGGATGCCCGTATGCTCCGAGGCAGTCCGGAGCATGCTCGTCGGACATGAATACTAGAAAATTAGGTCGATCGGCCATAACGCCTCCCCTGATATTCGACGGCGGTAATTGCGGAAGCGAGCGCCTCATGCGGTGCCGGCAAGGTCACCGTTGAAGCGGAAAGCATACAGATCCGCATCGCTCATCATGAACCGCAAACGCACCGTCTTGCCTGCCAGCTTCGCCGGTGTATTCCCGCTGTTCCAACGCGCCTTCGCGTCTACCTTATCTCCGTAGATATCCGGACACTCGGCAAGTGTAAAGCCGGGAAGCGGACGGCAGGCCGCGTCGAGCAACTCGACTTTCATCCAGCCTACCGCCGATGTCGAGAAGTTGAGACGAAGCTCGCCGCCGGAGAAGACCAGCGGATTGCTTAGCAATTCGCCGGTGAGATAAGGAGCACGCGCGGACGCGAATCCGTCGAGCCGCAGCGTGTAGCGGCGAATGTTGTTGCCTGGCAAGCGAAAATTTTCCATGCAATACAGCGACAGCTCCGCCGGAGAAGTTTGCATAATCCCGCGCTCCATATAGAACGCGCGCTCGTGCCAGTTGCCCTGGTCGAGTCCGGGACGGATGAACGCCTCCATGAAGGTGCGATCCCAGTTCAAACCGTCTTGGCTGGTTAACAGGGGGATATCGTTGACCCCTTTGCCGAACGGCCAGTCCGGCTGCGGCTCGCGACCCGAGGCAAAACGCGACGGGAACATCATCAGGTAGTCGGGCGCCCGCTCATAACGTGTAGTCGAGTTCGTATAAAACTCCTCGCGCGGCGTGTCTCCCGTGCGAATAGGCTCGAGTGGCGACCAGTGCAGGAAGTCCGGCGAGGTAGCACGACGAACCCAGCGCACTCCTCCCTTGAAACGGTCCTCGTCCCGCTTGTAGGAGGAATAACCTCCTTTTTCCGCGTCCCAATAGACGCGCGATTCCATGCCCTGGCCAAGCGGGCCTTCGTATCGCACTCCGCGCGTATATGCCACATACAGTCCCGTCGCCGCGTCCCAGAAGGCTATGTTAAGCGAGTCGAACGGTCGGTCGGTGAGGAGCGGCTCATGGCTGATTAATCGCCAGCGCAGCCCATCGGGCGATGCCATCCCATAAACATCATCCCAGGATACGATGGCCTTGAAGCGCTCGGTGGGCGATACTGATGGATTTTCGTCGAGAAATGCCGCGAAGTTGCCACTCCATCCATCCGAGATGATATTGTTCTCCTTCGAGCCGGCAAATTCGACCAGTCCGAGCATCGGTTTATGCCAGCGGTTTCCGTCATCGCTTTCTGCGTAGGCGGTGACGATCTGCCGGTCCGCGTCGGCGACGTTATCCGCACCGTCACAACGATACCATGCGCGAAACATGCCGCCGTCCCGGACTATCGTCATATACGACACTCCGTGACGCTCCCAGGGGTATTCCGGCGCGATAACCGTCTCCCGCGGTTGGGGATGATGCAGCTCGAGCCGGACACCATCCATCTTATCGATCAGCCGGCGATCTACCAGCAGTTGCCGGCGCGATCCGATATCGATCGCCTTTTCGCTCATCTGTCTTCACCTGTCGATAATAAAGCTTCCATGCCAAATCTTACTGTTCCTTTTGCCGGAGCACAGGCGGGACGCTCGCGCTCCGGCTTATTTGAGTAATGCCTGCAACTCCTGCTCGGAATTGGCCAGCACTACCACACCGTAGACGTCGACCCGCGGGAGCCGGATAGTCAACCGTTGTCCTTCGCGCTCAACCAGCAGCGGCAAAGGCGGCGCCTGCGTCTCGCCGTCGGGTGTCAAGAAGGTGGCAACAGGATGGTCGAAACCGGCGGCCGGCAGCGTCACCGTCATGCCTTTCACCGCGCGGTGGGCCAGATTATATTCGGGCAGCGCCGCCTTGTTATCGGCATTGCGAAGGTAGATCATATACGAGCCTTGCTGATCACCCTCATACGGAGACAGGTCGCTCACCGAGGTCAGGTGATGCTCGGTCCATGGTCCGGGCGTCCAGCGTGAATCTCCCTTCTCGCTCTCCGCATCGATGAGCAGGCCGAAATACGAGCGCGCGAAGCCGACGTCGCCGGCGACCCGCACCTCGACCGTATTCTCATCCCGCAGCAGCTTCGGATCGACCGGCACGTCGGTCCAGCCGTCCGCTATCTTGCCCAGCGGCAGCCGTCCCGCCTCTTTACCGTTGACGCTGACCACCACCCACGCCTTCGTCTGCTCCTTGTGCATATACGGCTGTTTCAGCACTTCGCGAGCCATGTAGGTCTGCGTCCAGTATGGCGTGAAGCCCAGCAGCGAGACGACCGGCTTAGCGAGAACCTTGCGTTCCTCCGCGCTCAGCGAAATATGTCTACTCGCGGCACAGTCCGGATGGTCCAGAATGGTCGCATGATGGGTGTCATTGGTAGTGGAGTTCAGCACGTGCAGGGTTAGCGCGTTCGATTTCGCAGGCCGCAAGAAGTTGATGAACACATCATCACGCGCATCGGCGATACTCCACCTTGTTCTCAGCGCGCCGCCGTCATTCAGCAGCCGTTCCAGCGCCGGATCGCTCAACGAATTCAGCGGCTCCGGCGAGAATAATACCATCCCTTTGCCGGATTGCACGGTTCCGCCCGGCTGCGCGATGCGCAGTTCCTGGATATGGCACAGCTCACCACTGTCCGGTTCGGCGGTCAAGGTAATGGTGTCGCCGGCGCGCAGCCGGTCCACCGTCGCGGCGAGCGGGCGGAAATCGTCGCTCTGATGATCGAGCTTCAGCGTCGCCAGCCGCCTGCCGTTCAGGCTCAGCGTGATGGCGCCGCTGCCGAGCGACGAGTCGAAGCACGAGGCCGTGATTACATACGGTCCCTGGCCGGGAATCTGCTCTGCCAGCAGTCGGATGGAAGCGGTCTGCTCGCCTTTCCCCACGCTCGACGGCGCGGCGGCAATGCGACCATCGCCGCCGTCCGGCAGGTAATTTTCCAGCGTCATCTGCCGGTCGGGACGGATGACTACCAACCGGCTTGCCGTTGCCAGCCCTCCACCCTGCCGCAAAGCGTCGCCGCGGGAGAGCGGATTCCCCTCGTAGTCGCGCAGGCTGAAGTTCTCTCCGACAATTGCGGCGCCGCCATCCGACACGAATCGCCGCAGCGCCCGCGCTCCCTCCGGGGTGACGCACTGCACATCGGGCAGAATTACGCACTTATACGCGGCAAGCTGCTCGGAGGTGAGCTGCCGGTCCACGATGATGTCATACGGCACGCCCAGCGCCGTCAACCGGTCGGCAAAATGCTTCACGTGCGCGGTGGGCGTGGCGTCCATGCCGATCCACCAGTCCGGCCCGAGAAATTTGAGCGGATCGACATGCCAGCTTCTGCGCCGCCACAACTCGGAATTGATGGAATATACCAGCGCCACCGGCGACGCCGGCTGCGCGTCGCCATACAGCCGGCGGTATCCCTTGAGGAACTTATTGAACTGGGCAGGTCCGGTGCTCAAGTAGCTGGACAGACAGGCGGCCGCTTCCGCCGTGGTGATATAGCCCGATTGCGGCGCCCGCTCGCCACCGATGAAGGGCAGCGCCGGCTTGCGCAGATCGAGGCGGGGCCGCGCCGCCGGGAAGCACCAGATGTTAACCAGCGCCTTGCCGTCCGTCGCCGCGGAGGCTGCCTTGTAGGAGAAATCGCTCCGTCCCCAGGGCCGCTCACCGCCGCCGCCCAACTCTACCAGCACCGCGTCCGCTTCGGAGTGCTCCATCAGGTAGTAATACTCCGGGTAGCCGTGCAGCCAGTTCGGCGCGATATAGCGGGCGGGCGTCATGCCGTTGGCAAACCGCTTCAGGTTGTTGATATATTTCGCGTTGGCATCGAGCCAGAAAAAATCCCACGCGTTGCGGATGCGCTCGTCGGCGCAGGTTTCCGGATCCGGCGCCAAAATACCGAAGCGTTCCATGCAATAAGTCGCCCACGCTTCCTGGCAGACCGGACAATAGCATTTCACAAAGAACGGGTTATCCAGAAAATACATATGCAGCGGCGCTACCAGATCGGATTTCATGATCTTGTATACCGGATCGTCCGGGAAGGGTTGCCCACCCCGTGCGAAAAGCTCCATGCGCCGCTGCTGGTAATCAAGGTATTGCGGGGAAAGCCGGCACCCGGCGAAACGGCGCGTGGAGCCGTCGCGATCCCACGGGTTGGCATATATCAGCTTGCGCGTGCCATCGCGCTCCATCGCCGTACCCCGCAGCAGCGGCGGGAACTGGGCGAAGAGATTATCCTTCTCGTTCGGATTCCAGAACAGGCTGGTCGAGCACAGGTAAGTGGTGCGGTGCACGCCGTTGGCAACCAGGAAGTCGATGAGCTTTGGGTCTTCCGTGCCGTAGCCGCCCCACAGCAGGTTGAAGCCCTGATCGACCATTCCCTGCGCCTCCTGCATGTTCGACGCGCCCGCCTGCACCCAGCGCAGGTTGCCGCGGTGGAGCCAATCCGGCAGGTCATCGTGCACGGTCCAGGACGACGCCAGGGCGCCTGCCGGCAGCAGGCACAGGATTCCCAATAACGATATGAGAATTTTACTTCGCATAATTCACCTCCAGCGAGCTCACGATCCCCGGCATGCCGAAGGCGTTGACGGTGTGCGCCTCCAGCTTATTCGCGCCGGCATGAAGCTGCCAGTCATACGTGCCGCCGCATTTCGTCCACTCCCCGCCGTCCAGCCGAACTTCATAGCGGTCGAAATTCGGGGTGACGGTATCGAACTCCAGGTGCAGCGCGCCTGCCGTCTTCCCATAGGACGGATAGATCGCCGTCTGGTTGAGCGTCCAGTACATATCGCCTTCGCGATCGGTCGTATAGAGATATTCCGGGTAATCTAACTGCCGCGGCCCATCGCGCCACATCAGCCAGTAGATCGCCGACGGCCAGCCGCCGAAGTCCAGGTCGCCCGGGAATGGGGTATCCAGGTGGTTGTTGCGGAAATAGGTGGCGACAAAAGCATAACGCTTCATCGATTCCGGCTCCTTTTCCGGCTCCCAGACATTCTCCGGCCTGTTGGCCTTGACCAGCACACCCTTCCAGTCGTTCTTCAGTAGTCGCCGGTGCATCTCCAGCGAGGAGGCGGGCACGCCGTTCACTTCATAGTGGTAATTGATCTCCTTTTCGTCGTCGGACGAAGGACCCACGTCCATCAGCACCCATTTGCGGTAGTCGTTCGACCAGATTTCGCAATAAGCGTGCGCCCGCCCGCAAATCTCTCGGCCCGTGAATCCCTGCGTCAATGCGCACTGGGTGAATGCCGCCGCGTAATGCCCGCAAAAGCCGCCGGACTTGCCGCGCGCGGCCATGTCGAAAAGCAGCAGGGCGTCGAGCGGCGCGCACCACATCAGCTCGCTCGTCGACCAGCCGTTGTCCCACTGGTGGCGGGTGAACGCGCGCAAGGCGATCAGTTTGCCCAGCTCCGTCGTTTCGCCGGCTGTCACCTCATCCAGCTTGTATTTCTCGCGCAAGACGTTTAGTCGCGCGGTGGGCCGCTGGTAGACGAAGTCATACGAGCTGCGGATGATCCGCGGGTTGTCGAAGCGTTCCACGCGGATGGCCTCCGCTTTCGGCGGCGGCTCGACTTCCAGCCGCGCCTGCAGCGTCACCGAGCGCAGTAGCGGGGTAGATTGATGATGGTCGGTGGTGAGCAGCGCGCGCCACTGCGCGTAGCGGTGGTCCGCCGGCACGCTGCTCCATCTGCCGGGCGCCGCAGGATGCCAGGCGTTCCAGCGGTTGGGGTCATACGCGGGGGTGGGTCCGGAACGCACTTCGTAGCGCACGGCGGTCCGCGCCGGAGTGGAAGAATCGGCGGTCAACCGCACTTCGAGCGGCTTCACGTCGGGAGATATCGGGCCGCCGGCCAGCGACGCCAGGTCCACACTGTCCGACCAGAGCATGCCCGAGCCGGGATAACGTCCCAGTCCGAGCCGCACCAGGTATTCCCCGTTATGCTGGCCGTCAGTTCCCAGATGGTCGTAATCCCACGTCTGCCCGCCGTCCAGGCTGCGCGCGCTGCGGTCGGGCAGCAGGCAATCGTCAACGTAAAGCGCCACGCTGCCGGAGAGAACCGCGGTATTCACACCTTTGCGCAGCATGCTCACCGGCACATCGACCGACGCCCAGCCGCCGTATGCCCATTTTTTCGGATCGCCGATGGTCAGTGGCTTGCCGTTCATGGTGATCTTCGCTTCGTTCGTGCCATACACGAAGTAAAGCTGCGCCCATTTGGCCTGCGGATCGTCGAGCAGAAACTCCTTCTTCGCCATTACGCGGTCGCTCAAGCTCTCGTGGAATTGACCGGTCTCGGCGTACCCCATGCTGTCGATGATCAAGTCGAAGGGAACCAGCGCTACCGCGCCGGGCACGGTGGTCACGTCGATATGCCGATCCCGGCACATTTCCCGCAAGTCGGCATAAGGAAATGTCTTCTCAACAAGTACCGGATTGGCGGCCAGACCGGCGCCGCACAATGCCAGCAGGAAGATCATCAGGAAGTTACTTCGCATAATTCACCTCTAGAGAGCTGACGATGCCCGCCTTGCCGAAGGCATTGACGGTGCGCGCCTCCAGCCGGTTGGCGCCGGCATTGAGCTGCCAATCGTAAGCGCCGCCGCATTTTGTCCACTCCCCGCCGTCCAGCCGCGCCTCATAGCGGTCGAAATTCGGGGTGACGGTATCGAACTCCAGGCGCAGCGCGCCCGCCGCCTTCCCGTAAGACGGGTAGATGGCCACCTGATTGAGCGTCCAGTACATATCGCCTTCACGATTCGTCGTGTAGAGATAGCGGGGATGCAGCTCCTGAATCGGCCCATCGCGCCAGACCAGCCAGTCGATGTCGGTCGGCCACCCTTGCTCATCGATGTTTCCCGGCAGCGCCGAATCCAGGGTGTTGTTGCGGAAGGGGATATACACCAGCTCGTAACGCCGCATCGCCGCCTCATCCTCGTTCGGGTTCCACTTGTTCGCCGGGTTACTCGGTACTACCTCGACGCCGGCCCAATCCTTCTTGGGCAGCCGCTTGTGCAGCTCCAGCGCGGTCATCGGCACGCCGTTGAGCACGTAATGGTAATTCAGCGATTGCACGTCATCCACCGCCGGACCTGGATCCATCAGCATCCACTTCCGATATTCATTCGACCACACCTCGGAATAAGCGTGGTTATGGGAACAGGTGATGCGGCCTGTGAAACCCTGCGTCAAGGCGCATTGCACGAAGGTCCAGGCGTAATGGCCGCAGAAACCGGGCACCTTGCCGCGCGGCGCCATATCCAGCAGGATAAGCGCATCGGGCGGCGCGCCCCAGTCGAGCTCGCCGCGCGACCAGCCGTTGCCCCACTGGCGGCGGGTCCACGCGCGCAGCGCGACATATTGCTCCAGCTCCGTCTTCGCCCCCGCCGTCACGTCGTCCAGCTTGTACAGCGTGCGCAGCAGCTCCAGCCGCCGGCTGGGGCGCTGATAGGTGAAGTGATAGGAGCCGCGGACGATACGCTGGTTGTCGAAGCGCGCCACAGCGATATTATTTGGCGCCGGCTCGACCTCCAGCCGCGCGCGCAGCGTCACCCCACGCAGCAGCGGGGTGACCAGCGGGTTGTAGGTGGTCAGCACGGCGCGCCACTGCGCGTACCGGTGATCCGGCGGCAGCTCCAGCCATACCCCGGCGTCCGCCGGCTGCCAGGCGCTCCAGCGCTCCGGATCGTATTCGGGCACCGTACCCGAGCGCAGCTCGAAGCGCACGCTGGTGGTATCCGGCATTCCCGTATCAGCGGCAAGCTGCATGGCCAGCGGAACGGCGGCCGGCGCGATCGGCCCGCCCGCCAGCGCCGCCAGGTCGATGCCGTCCGACCAGAGCTCCCCGCGCGCGGGATAACGCCCCAGGCCCAGCCGTACCATGTATTCGCCGTTATACTGACTATCGCGCCCCAGGTGGTCGTAATCCCACGTCTTCCCGCCATCCAGGCTGCGCGCGCTGCGGTTGGGCAGCAGGCAGTTATCGACGTATAGCATGCCCGCGCCGGAAAAGACCACTTCGTTCTTCCCCCGATGCAGGCAGTCGGGCGGCACTTCCACGGTGGCCCAGTTGCCGTAGGCCCATTCCTTCGGATCGCCGATGGTCAGCCGGCGGCCATTAACCTCGATATGCACCTTGTCCGAGGCGGCGCCGAAATATAACCGCACCCAGCGGGCGCGCGGATCGTCCAGCACGAATTCCTTCTTCGCCCATACGCGCTCGCTCAACACCTCATTGAAGATGCCGTTCTCCGTGTAACCCGTGCTGTCGCAGAGCAGCTCAAACGGCGTCAGCGCGACCGCTCCCGGCTCCGTCATGGCGTCGATGTTCCGGTCACGACGCATTTCGCTCAATTCGGCGTGGGAGAAGGTCTTCTCCACCACTACCGGATTGGCGGCCAGCACGGGAGAACACAGCAGGAGAACGCCTAACGAGCGGATGAGCGTCGAAATAAGTGGGGATCGCATTTCATTTACCTCCGCCACCCTGGCCATTCGTTGCCTCGGGTGGAAGGTTTAATGTCGTCCTGTTACCATTTTCGATGTAAGAAAGCACTTCCCTTTTCAGGCTTGGAGGCAGATTCCCGCAGATCCCCGGTTTTTCAGGCATTTTTTAAGGTGGAATAACGAATGTTAATTCACCATTCAATACTATCACCTGACTCGCATCTCCATATAATACTCCGGTTCGGGCGAGAAGCCGTTGGACGCGTCGCGCATCTGCTCGCGGATGGGCCGGAAGCCCATGCGCGTATAGAGCTTGAGCGCGCGGACGTTGGCAAGCTGAACGGTGAGGCACATTACGGGCGGGCCGACCGATTTCGCAATCTCCAGCAGACGGGTCATCAGCGCCGTGCCGGCGCCGACCTCCTGATAACGGGGAGCAATGCAGATGCCGAAGCAGCTCTTTTCCGCGCCGTCTTCCTCCCAGCGATACCAGGCATAACCGCCGATGCCCTCTCCGGTATCCAGCACGAGCACCACTTCGAGCGGGCTGTCGGCCCGCGCGGCGTTTTGCAGCGCATGCTCGCGATCGAGGGCGTGCGGAAAATAGAAGCGCAGCGCTTCCCCCGGCACGCCGGCGTAAAAGGCCGCCAGCGCTTCCCCGTCATCGACGGACAGGAAACGGATGACGCTCTGTGCGCCGTTCTTCAAGGTGACGGGAAGCAGCGGATAATGGGTCTGGGTTTCGGGCGTCATGTATATTCCTTCGATAAACAAGACTATGAACTGGATAAAAATATCAGACTACTACGACTAGTCTAACTGTTGCCGGCTATACCCTTATTCTTCTTCCCGTTTCTTTCGCCTGCGCTCGCGCGTTTTGCCTTCCTCGCCCTCTTTGCCGGAGCTTTCGCGCACTTTGATGCGGAGGGGGGTGCCTTCCATCGAGAAGCGTTTACGAATCTGATTTTCCAGGTAGCGCTCGGTAGAGAAGTGAACCAACTCGGTGTTGTTGACGAACAGCACGATGGTCGGCGGCTTCACGTGCACCTGGGTAGCGTAGTAGATTTTTAGCTCTCTGCCGCGGCGCGAAACCGGATGCTCGAACGTCGCATCTTTGACCAGGCGATTGAGCTCCGCGGTGGGGATGCGCATGGCATGCTGCTGGGAAACCTCCGCTACCGTGGTCAGCAGTTCCTCGATGCCCTTCCGCTTCAGCGCGGATATGAAAACGATGGGCGCGTAGGCGGCGAAGACAACCTCCTCGCGAATTGTTTTGGTAAACCCTTCGATCAACTCGTGTCGATCTTTCGAGCTGAGCTGTTCTTCTTCAGTCAGTTGAAGCCGGCGGCGCTCGCGGTTCAACACTTCGTCCCACTTGTTCACCACGATCACGATGCCCCGCCCGTTCTCATGAGCATAGCCGATGATGCGCTTGTCCTGGTCCGTCACACCTTCCACGCCATCGATGATCTCCACCGCCACGTCGCAGCGATCGATAGCGGCGAAGGCGCGCACCACGCTGTAATACTCGACATCCTCCTCGACCTTGCTCTTTCGCCGGATTCCGGCGGTATCGGTGATGGTAAAGGCGTTGTCGTTCCAGTCGTAGTGGATATCCACCGCGTCCCGTGTGGTGCCGGCAACCTCGCTGACGATGGCGCGTTCCTCTCGCAGGATGGCGTTGAGCAGCGATGATTTGCCCACATTCGTCCGCCCGACGATGGCCATGTGCAGGCGCTCTTCCTCTTCCGGGTCATCCAGCACTTCCGGGGGCGGCGGCAGCAGCTCCACCAGGCGGTCGAGCAGGAAATCCACGTCCTGACCATGCAGCGCGGAGATATTATAGGGCTCGCCGAATCCCACGCCGTAAAATTCCACCGATTCTTCCGCCCGCCGCTTGCTTTCGACCTTGTTCACCGTCAGCACGATCTTCTTCCCGGTGCGGCGCAGCATCTCGGCGATCTCCCAATCCATCGGCGTCAGGCCTTCAATGCCGTCTACCAGGAAGATGATGGCGTCCGCTTCATTGATGGCGAATTCCGTCTGCTTGCGGATCTCGTCGATGAATTCACCTCTGGTAAGCTGGATGCCTCCGGTGTCGATGAGTACGAATGGATGACCGTACCATTCGCAATCGGCGTATAGACGGTCCCGCGTGACGCCGGGTGTAGGCTCGACAATGGCAATGCGTCGCCCGGCGAGACGATTGAACAGGGTGGATTTCCCCACGTTCGGTCGTCCCACGATGGCGACAATCGGCTTGGGTTGGGCTAAGGTCGGCATAGTGAGCTTATTGTAACAGACTTCCGCGCAGGGCGGAAATAAAGGCAAAACAATAATCACACGTGAACAGGCGCGGGTGGGTGTGAATTCGACACCTGCGCTCTTCCCATGCGGCACTGCCGGAAGAATTCCCTTTCCAAGCTGCCGATTGCCCACGAAGTTGTTGCATCATTCTGCAGGGTGTAGGCGATGTGCTGTTGAATATATTATGCAAGCTATCGATCGCGTTTCCCCTGAAGGAGGCTTTCCTTGAATATCGGCTGCGCAGGGCGCCATCTCCTGACCTGGTATACCATTGTCTTCATATGCACCTTTTCCGTGTCTGTTTCTGCCCAGCAACCTTTCAAGCTCGCGCCGGCAGTCGCCGTGGAAGCGGAGGATTTCACTGTAGAACGCGGTTGGAAGCCAATCCGCATCGGAGAGGGCAACTACGCCGTGGATATTATCGGCTTCAGCCATACCTCGGGCGAGCGTTTTCTTCATTGTGATGCTAAAGATATATCTTCTTCCGCCTACCTGGACATCCAGGTTCCGCAGACCGGGCCGTATCGGCTGTGGGTGCGCTACGAATATATGCCGTTCACCGAAAGCCGCTTCAAAGTGTCGATCGAGCAGAACGGCAAGGCGGTGGGCGAGAAGCTGATGGGCAGCAAGGAGAGCCTGCGCACGAACCCGTGGACGGATGGCACGCAACTGGTGAAACAGTATGATCCTCCCTGGGGAAATGAAGGCCTGACGGAGGAGCCGCTAGACGTCATTCTGGCTGCCGGACCGGCGCGCCTTCGGCTGCAGGGAATGGATCAGCCGCAGATCGAGGGATTGACCGCAGACCGCAATATCGATCTGCTTTACCTGACGGCCGATACCGCGGATGCCTGGCGCAAGCAGCGACCATATGACGGCTGGTATGGCATCCTCTTCGCCTTCCTCGACACGCTGGGGGCGCGTTATGAGGTGCAGTTTATCAATCGCGGCGACAAGCCGATGACCTTCAACACCACTTATCCTTACAACCGCCTGCCCTGGGGCGCGAGTGATCCGGTTACCGCGGAGATTGCTCCCGGCGCCGGTTCTACCTGGTTGCCGATGAAGTCGCAGGATACCAGCCATGCCAGCATGGCATACTTTACACCGAGCGTGACGCAACCCTTCACCGTGTCGGTGCGCCCGATCGGTACCACTCAACCCGAGGAAACAGTGCAGTCGCCAGGGGAATGGGCGGGCATTTTCCTACCGCCTTACCCGGGCAAAGGCGAGAAAGCCCTGAACGTGTTGAAGGCACAGGAGCGAATCATCGCCGCCGTGAAAGCCTCCCCGGCGCCCGGCAAGGTACCCACGCTGCCGCTGTGTTACGGCGGCTATATGTATTATACCGAAGATAATCAATACGCTCGCAATTATGCCTTGCTGGGCGCCGTACTGGGGATGCGCAATACCGGCTTCCCCACCGGGGTCGCCTTGAAGAACGTGCAGGCCGCCGGATTGGGTCCGACGAAGAGTGCCGCCTACGGCGCGTACCGCTTCCCTCCCACACCCGAGAATATCGCCGAAGCCAAAGCGGCGATGGAGAAAGACGGCGCGCTGCCGTATATGCGCTGGTTCGACTACGGTGACGAGATCGCATTCAGCGAGTGGTTTTATTACATGGTCGAGCAGAAACGCAAGGATGTGAATAACCCGAAGCTGACGGTGGAGGAGATGATTCAGCCGATGTGGCTGGCGTGGCTAAAGCAGCACCGCAAGGGATTCAAGCCGGAAGATTACTGGAGATCTGCCTGGGGCGAGCTCGACGCGACGAAGCTTCGACCCGATGCCAGCGCCGAAGCGTCGGCCGAAAAACCGAAACTGTATGTCGATTCGGTCATCTTCTATGAAGACGTGTCGATCGGCTTCATCGCGCAGGGGGCGAAGGCCGTCAAACAAGCTCTCGGGGAACAGGTGCTGCCGGGATGCAACTACTCCTGCTATCCCTACTACTATCCGCACTCCACCATGTATATCAAATGGTTTCGCGAGCGGGCGGCGGATTACGGGCGGCACAGCGAATACTTCTGGCAGCTCGGTCAGGTGACGCCGATGATCAACGGCTTCGTCTCCGAGCACTTCCGCGCCGGCATGCGCTTCAATCCGCAGGCGGTGGTCAAGCAATACACCATGCCGCACTCGCCGGGCAACACCGACGCCAATTTCCTGCGCACCGCCTTTACCCACCTGGCGCACGGCTGCAAAACGCTCGACTTTTTCGGTATGGGGATGAACGAAACGTTCACCGAGAACTATATCGACTACCGGGATACCAATCGCTACATAGCCATCCGCGACATCACCCACTCTATCGGCCTGGTGGAGGACCTGATGGAGACATCGCAGGTGGTATCATCCAAGGTGGCGCTGCTGATCAGCGAAAGCACCGAACGCTGGGATCACGCGAAGATCGGCACCGACAGCATCGCCTTCGGGCAACCGCCTCGCGACTTCCGCCAGGACCGGCTTACCTTCCACCAGGATCGCGTGGGCATTTACACCGCCCTGACCTTCGCCGGCTCATCACCGGACATCGTGGTGGAGGAGGACTTGATCAATCCGAAGATCATGAAGGATTACAAGGTTCTCTTCGTGACCGGCGACTCGCTGCCCGTCGGCACGGTGAAGGCATTGGAGTCGTGGGTGCGGGCGGGCGGCGTCATCTTCGCCACCGCAGGCGTGGGACGCTACGGCACTTATCGCGAGCCGAACCCGGCTATGCAGAAGCTGGTCGGCATCGCTTCCCGCTCCATTAAAGAGCACGACACCTTCATCCGCACCAGCCAGGAGCTGCCCTTCCTGAAACCAATCACCGATGTAGCCGGTAAAAACTGGCAACTCCCCGCGCTGGCGATGGAAGAGCGCATCAAACCGGTGAAAGGCACGCAGACACTCGCCACCTTCGCGGACGACAAATCGCCGGCGTTGATCGTGCGGACGCTGGGTAAAGGGAAAGTCTACTACATGGCGGCGCTGCCCGGGATGGCCTACCTGTATAAAGGCCTGACGACACCGAAGATATGGGTGCCGGATCGCGCGAATGGCGTGCATCGGGAAGTGACGACCTATGATGAATTCGCCGCCCGCGTGATCGGCATGCCACTGGCTGCCGCCGGCGTGCAGCCGCAGATCACTACTCCCGGATACATTGACACCCGCCTGATCCGCGGCAACGGCGCCTTCTTCCTGCCGCTCGCCAACTACAACAAGCCGACTGATGGAACGGTTACCATCACCATCCACCCGCCGGCGGATGCCGGAACCCTCGTCTCCGTCGAGTCGGCCTTCTGCAAGCAGGTGCCGGCAAAGGTAGAGAACGGCGCCTGGGTCATCACGCTGCCGAAGCTGGGATATGGCGACATGCTGCGCATTAACGTGAAATAAGGAAGTTAGCTTCTTCCGGAAAGCGGTGGAATATCGATTCTCAGTCTGGAAGGGTGCGAGAGCCCCGCTTGAGTTCAGGAAAGCCTGCCTTTGACCGGCGGGGCTCTCGCACCCTGCCAGACTGAGAATGTGCCTTCCATACCTGGTGTCTATTCAAAGCTGGAGGAAACTATGCCAGATACCGTTCGTATCGGCCTGATCGGCGCCGGCTGGATCGGCAGCCATCATGCCGCAAACGTGAGTAAGAATCCGCATGCCGCGCTGGTCGCCGTAGCCGACGCGGAGCAGGGCCGCGCGGAAGCGCTGCTGGCCTGCGAGGGCATCGGCGGCCGCGCGTATGACGATTACCAGGAGTTGCTCGACCAGCCGGATATCGACGCGGTGATCATCGCCTCGCCCAACGGCATGCACGCCGAACAGGCCGTCGCCGCGGCGCAGGCGGGGAAGCACATTTACCTGGAAAAGCCGATGGCGCTGAACCTGGAGGACTGCCGAAAGGTAGCGGAAGCCGTGGCGAAGGCCGGCGTGGTCTGCGACATGGGCTACCACCGCCGGCTCAATCCGCTGGTGCAATACGCGAAGAGCCTGCGGGACGAAGGCAAGCTGGGCGAGCTGGTGATGGCCGAGTCGGACTATATCCACTACATCCCCGGCGAGTGGGACATCTGGTCGTGGCTGGGCAAAGAGGCGATCGCCGGCTCGCTGATCCACGCCGGCTGCGGGCATAACGTGGACCTGCTGCGCTACTTCTGCGGCGAAGTGGCGGAAGTGTCCTGCTTCAAGGACATCCGCATGCCGCGCACGATCCAGGTGGAGACGGAAGACATCGCCATCATCAACCTGCGCTTCGAGAGCGGGGCGATGGGCCGCTGCATCCTCTTCGTCGGGCCGATCCGGCCGTTCACCTTCACGCTGCACCTATACGGCACTAAGGGCACGGTTTACGACAACAAAGTCTGGTTTGACAGCATTCCCTGTTTCGATCAGCCCGGGCACGAAGGGGATTATATCGAATTGCCGAAGTCCTGGATCCCCGACAACGTGCAAGGCGGCATCGCCGAGACCTGGGACAAGAACATGGACGCCTTCATCGACGATATCCGCCTCAAGCGCAAGCCTTTCAACGGCGCAGCCAGCGGCTTCAACACCGCCGCCGTCTGCTTCGCCGCCGTGCAATCAGCAAAAGAGAAGACGATTGTCATGCCGGAGAAAATGTCAATTTGAATCGAATTATTGAACCACAGAGACACAGGGGCACGGAGGCACAGAGACTCTATTTTTTCGAAGAAAATAAAGTCTCTGTGCCTCCGTGCCCCTGTGTCTCTGTGGTTCAATAATTAGAAAAGGAGCCTACCGATGGCCGAGAAAACCGCGGGGAGCCGCAGTTATCATTTGATCGATACCGAGTTCGCAGCGTGCGAGCTGCGCAGGCTGGGCGAGCAGGAGTTGGGCTACCTGGCCGAGGTGATGCAGAGCGGCACGCTGAGCAACTACATCAGCGAGGAAAGCATGACCCGGCGCTTCGAGGAGGCCTTTGCCGCTAAAGTCGGCGCGAAGAAGGCGATGGCGAAGAACAGCGCCATGGCCGGGCTCTGCGAGGCGGTCAGCGTCTCTGGCGCCGGACCGGGCACCGAGGTCATCTGCGATCCCATTGTGCACTTCGGCGGCCTGTCGGCTATCTATTTCAACGCCGTGCCCCGCTTCGCCGACGTGAAGCGCGACACTTACAACATGGACCCGGATTCCCTGCTGGCGAACATCACCCCGCTGACTAAGGCGGTGATCGTCACCCACCTCTGGGGCCAATGCGCTGAGATCGACACCATCGCGCAGATCTGCAAAGACAAAGGCATTTTCCTCATCGAGGACTGCGCCCACACCGTGAATGCGCGCTGGAACGGCCAACATGCCGGCACCTTCGGCGACCTGGGCGTATTCAGCTTCCAGGAGTTCAAGCAGCTTTCCACCGGCGACGGCGGCATGTCGGTCACCAATAACACCGACCTGTTCGACCAGATGCGCGGCGTGTGGTGGTTCTCCGGCGAGTCGCCGCA
>Ga0172370_10003800_pt1 | contig 20644 bp, 12 predicted proteins | sample LakKiv5m_FD_114538 | JGI IMG/M metagenome (GOLD analysis project Ga0172370, IMG submission 114538) | Freshwater microbial communities from Kabuno Bay, South-Kivu, Congo - kab_022012_11.5m | ecosystem: Environmental > Aquatic > Freshwater > Lake | place: Democratic Republic of the Congo...
CATCGCAGTGCGCACACCAGGATGCGCCTGGGTCGAACCGCCCACCGTGCCGATCGCGAGCGGCAGTTCCATGGCGCCGAACAGACCCGTCGCCGTGCGCGTCCACGTCGACAGTGGCCGGTAGTCACGGCCGAGACCCGCATAGGCGTGGGCGCCCGCCTCCAACGCACGGGCATCCTGACCGAGTGCGAGTGCCACCGCGTCAATGCCGTTCATGATGCCCTTGTTATGGGTCGAGGCGCGAAACGGATCCATCTCGGCAAAACGGCCCGCGCGGGCGATCGCGTCGGCCAGGTCCGGCCCACCCACCACCTCGGCCGTCACATCGCATTCCACGTGCACGAGTCGCCGTAGCGGCAGGTTCGACAGGATGCGCAAACCGATGTCGCCACCAATCCAGGACTGCACGATCGGCGCGACATGTTCGGCCATCGTATCGACGACATTCGCGCCCATGGCATCGCCGACATCCGCGTAGAGGTGCAGCACGATGATGCCCATCTCGCGGTCCAAGACGCGAACATCCGTGTCACGACAGCCGCCACCGCGCGCAACCATGCGGGGAATCGCGTCATTGGCCGCTGCGATGATCTCGACGCGACGCCGGCGCAGTTGCTCTGCGGCGGCGTCGATGCCCTGCACGTGATCGAACTGGACCTGGGCCGTCATGACGGACGCCGTGGCGTCGCCGCGAAAACCGCCGGAAGCGCGAACCATACGTGCAGCATTCGAGGCGGCAGCCACGATGGAGGGTTCCTCGGTCACCATCGGCACGAGGTGATCACGGCCATTGACGCGGAAATTCAGCGCAACCGACAAGGGCAAGGCAAAAGTGGAAATGACGTTCTCTGACATCTTGTCAGCGACTGCGATGTCGAGGCCGCCACGTCGCAGGTAGTCGCGAGCGCTGCACGACAGGCCCGCCTGCACACCCAGGATGCGGCGGCGCTCTGCGACTGTGCGCTTGTAGAACTCTGGGAAACGACTGCCATAAGCTGGAGCCGCAGCGCGGACGATCTCGGGCGCATCCACGCCCATCGCGTGGGCCAACTCCGCCACTTGCAGATAGGACAAGGCTTGGGCGCCGTCGCTGCGCGCCGAGGCGGGATCTGGATGCACTTCGACCAGGACGGCCGTTGCGCCAGCGGCGACGCCTGCGCGCGCCATCGGCACGACCAGATCGCGACGGCCGACGCCGTGCGACGGATCGACGATGACGGGCAGCCGGTGGACATGCCGCAGCAGCGCCACAGCAGACAGGTCGAGGGTGTTGCGCGTGGCGGGATCGATCCCGGCGATCCCGCGTTCGCAGAAGAGCACATAGGGCGCGCCATGGACGAGCAAGTGTTCCCCCGCCATCAGCCATTCGAGCACAGTCGCACCGCGGCCGCGCTTGAGGAGCACGGGTTTGGCCTGCGCTCCCGTCGCCGCGAGCAAAGCGAAATTCTGCATGTTGCGCGAACCGATCTGGATGATGTCCGCGAACCCGGCAACGTCGGCGACGTGCAACTCCGACTGTGCCTCGGTGACGACGGCCAGGCCGTGCGCAGCCGCCGCCTCAGCCAGCCACCGCAGCGCTTCGATGCCTTCGCCGGCGAAACTGTAGGGCGAGGTGCGCGGCTTGAACGCTCCGCCGCGCAGGACGCGTGCGCCAGCCGCGGCAACATGCTGCGCGACATCGAGAATCTGCTGCTGTGATTCGACAGCGCAAGGCCCTGCCATGAGGATGGGATCCGCGCCACCGAACGTGATCTCGGCAGCCGCGCGGCACGTCAGGGTAAAGGTCGGCGACAGCGCGTCCACGCGGGGATGCGACGATGGCGATTGACGAACTTCCGCCACACCATCGACGCAAAGCAATTGATCGACGCCAACTTGCGCGGAGTAGGGCTCCACGGCGAGCATCCCCGCCTGGCCCGCTCCGCCCAGCGGCTGCGTCCACAGGCCGAGCCCCTGCAAGGCTGCTGCAACGGCCTTGTCGTCCGCGCCGGGCTTCAAGATGATGACCATGACCTCGCCTCAGGGTCCCGACCAGCCGAAGAGATGACGCGCCCCGACGCCGGATGATGGGCGCTTGGCAGCGCTTGGAACGTTGTGAACCAAGAGGATGTCCGTTCCGATGACGTCGCCTCTGCTCCATGGCCCGGCCACCAGGAAGCGCCGAGCCATTCGCGATCCCGGACCTGCGCCGGCAAGCATTCTCCGCGTTCGGGCGCTGCGAGCGCAAGACCGATCTGCGCAGAGGCCGTTCGGCGACGCTGCAGGCCGCTGATCCGGGCCCGCCGCTGGTTGTGCCGGGCCTGCGCCTTCGCGATACTGTGCGATTCTGTGTGCTCGTTTCCCTGGTGCGTTCGGAGACTTTCTTGACCCTCGCGATGCCCCACACCGACAGCGCTTGCATCGTGCGTCACAGCGCGTTTGTGTTGCGCGCGCTGATCGCTTGCGCCGCTTTGAGTTCCGGGTGCATCAAGACGCCGCAGCCGCCCCAAACCGTGTGCCGGCTCGACAGCGAGTGCGCGACCGGCCGCTGCCTGGCCGGGCTGTGCGTGTCGCCCGCGGCAGACGCGATCACTGGCGCAGACAGCAAGGATGCTGCACAGGATCTGCAAGGCCAGCTCGACGCGGCGACCGATGCCGTGGACGACATGGATGACGTCGGTGCCAGCGCCGAAACCAGCGCGGATGGACAAGCTGATGCAGATGGAGGCCTGCAAACCGACGCCGATGCAGATGCGAAGGTGGACTCCGCGGATGCGCAGGTGACTTGCAAGGTCGACCAGGACTGCAGTGCCAAGCTCGGAGCGTTGCCAGCTTGCACGTTCGCCAGTTGTACGGACGGACTTTGCCTGCCCGCCATTCTGCCGGACGAGACGACCTGTGCCACCGACGGTCTTTGTCCGGCACCCGGCGACTGCGAATCGGGCGTTTGCGTCGCGGGCGCGGCGGTGTGCGACGATGGCGAGCCCTGCACGGCCGATCAGTGCACCACAACAGGTTGCAATCACCTGGCTTTCAAGAACGGCACGGTGTGCTCCGTGGGCATCCTCACCTGCCTGGCTGGCTCCTGTGGCGGCGGCAAGTGTTCGGGAACGCTCGTTGCCGGCCAATGCCTCATCGATGGCGCGTGCGTCACTGCCGGCCAGGCCAGGCCAGATGCACCGTGCCTGCGCTGCGTTCCGGAGATCAGCCAGACCGACTGGTCGATGGTTACCGCCGTGTCCTGCGATGACGGCGACGCGTGCACGCAAGGCGACGCATGTGACCTGTTCGGCGCGTGCACGAGCACGGCGGTGGACTGTAGCGATGACAACCCATGCACGGACGACACCTGCAAGGCCGAGACTGGTTGCGTGGCGCTGGCCAACGAAGCGACCTGCGCGACCGCGGATCCGTGCACGACAGAAGGGCAGTGTAAATCAGGCACTTGTGTCGGGGGTGGTGCGAAGGACTGCAATGACGTCAACCCCTGCACGCTGGACCAATGCCAGGCAGGCCTGGGCTGCGTCCACATACCCGTCACGGCGCCTTGCTCTGCAGATACGGACCCTTGCACGCAAGACGTATGCGTGGGCGGAACCTGTGTGGGCGTGCCCTTGACTTCCGTGTGCGAGATCGGCGGCATGTGCGTGCCGGCGGGTGGCAAGGCCGACGGCAATGACTGCCTGTTGTGTGATCCCACCAAGAACCCGTCGAATTGGACCGCCACGCCCGCGGCGCCCTGCGACGACGCAAACGCGTGCACCTTCTTCGATACCTGTGTCGCCGATCTTTGCGTCGGCGAGATCGGTAGCTGCGACGACAAAAACGCTTGCACGCAGGATAGTTGCGAGCCGGAGACGGGCTGCAAGTTTGCTCCTGTCACAGCCTCGTGCGACGACGTGAACCTGTGCACCGTCGCCGACGCGTGCGTTGCGGGAAAGTGCGTCGGCAAGCTGCTGACGGCCCAAGATTGTGCCGACGGCAACGCTTGCACGACGGATTCTTGCGCGGCCGCGGTCGGATGCACCCACACGCCAAACGGAGCGCCCTGCGACGACGGCAATGCCTGCACAGCTGGCGACAAGTGCAACGCAGGCATCTGCCTGTCTGGCGGCGTGAAGTGCGCCTGCAAGCTGGACGCTGACTGCAACGACGGCAACACATGCACGCTGGATCATTGTTCGGCCGAGGGCGTTTGCAGCAACGATATTCTTGGACCCATTGTCGGCTGCGACGACGGCAACGCGTGCACCAAGCTCGATACGTGCGCGACCGGCTACTGCCAGGGCTTGCCCGTCAACTGCGAAGACGGCAATGCTTGCACTGCGGATGGCTGTGTCGCAGAAACCGGTTGCACCTCCGTCGCCAAACCGGCCAGCGCCTGCAACGACGCAAATGCTTGTACATCTGGTGACTTATGCGTGAACGGCGTCTGCTCCGGCACGGCAAAGAACTGCGACGACGGCAACGCTTGCACGGGCGACCAGTGCGATCCGAAGACGGGGGCATGCGGCCACAACGCCCTGCCGGATGGTGCAGCGTGTCCCGCAGACACGGTTGCCTGCACGGCGGATCAGTGCAGCGCCGGGAGTTGTACCCACGACGGCATCGTCGCGGGCAGTTGCCTCATCGCCGGCGCATGCCTGCCGGCGGGCACGGTGCATCCGGCGCAGGTGTGCCTCGGCTGCCTGCCCCTGAGCAACGCGCACGACTGGTCGCCCATGACAGGTCTCGCGTGCAGCGACGGCAGCGCTTGCACCCAGGGTGACCTGTGCCTGGCCGGCAACCTGTGCGTGGGCAACACGGTTGTCTGTGACGACAACAATCCTTGCACGATCAACGGCTGCAATCCGCTCGCCTCCGAATCGCCTTGTCTCTACATCGCGATGGGCGGCTCCTGCAGCGACGGCAATGCGTGCACGGCCAACGACACCTGCCAGGTCGGACTTTGCGATGGCGCTACCGTGACTTGCAACGACGCCAATCCGTGCACGCTGGACCAATGCGACGCGTCGAGCGGCTGCGTCTCGACTGCGCTGCCCGGCTCCGTCGCCTGCGCCAGCGATGGCCTGCCCTGCACCGCCGACGTGTGCGGCGAAGGCTCGTGCGGGCATGTGCCCGTGGCGGGAACCTGCTTGATCGACGGTGCATGCCACGCGGACGGCGATGCCACGCCGCTGCCGATTTGCCACGCGTGCCTGGCAGCCGTGTCGCAGGTCTCCTGGTCGCCGGTCACCGGTGGGGCCTGCGACGATGGTAACGCGTGCACTGGCCAGGACGTGTGCCTCCAGGGCACTTGCGCCGGCAATCCTGACGCGGCATGCGACGACAAGAATCCTTGCACGTCAGACAGCTGCGATCCCAGCGGAATAGTCTGCGCGCATGCTGCCCAACCGGGTCCTTGCGACGACGGCGACGCGTGCACGACCAGCGATTTCTGCAGCGGCGGCCTTTGCGCAGGCGGCGCGGCCGTGGTGTGCGAAGCCGGCGCCCTCAGCAACGACTGCACGCAAGCCGTGTGCGATTCCACGATCGGCTGCACGGCCACATCCACGTGCGGCCCGTTGCATGGCTGCGTCACGGGACTGTGCGTGACGCTAAATCCATTGGGTCTTCCGGGACCTGCAACGCTCTCGCTGGCGCCGGTCGCGCCGTCACTTCCCCTCTTGCCGACCGCGCGCTGGCAGGAAGTGCATGCAGGAAACCGGGGACAGATCCCGCAACTCTGGCTGACGGCGCAGTCGTCGGTCTGCGACCCGGCACTGGGGACGATTTCCCGGCTGACTGCGGCGGTGCTGCAGCCGGGCGACGAAACGGTGCTCGCGATGGACGTGCCGTCGGCGCCGGGTTGGTGCGCACTGCATCCCGTGCTCCTTGCGCACCCCGCGACGAACACAGAGCTTGTGCTGGCCTGGCTTGAGGGCGGCGACGCGCTCTCGGCCTGTCCCGCGGCCGCGAGCGGCGGGCGTCTTCGGTTGGGCCTGGTCGGCCAAGGCGCAGACGTGGTGAGCGCAGGTCCGCCCGCCTCCTGCCCCGATAGCGGGGACGGAACCGCGCCGACCCAGCCGGCATTGCACCTGCTCGCGCTGCCCGGCGGCAACCTGGACAGCGTCGAGAGTCTCTTCGGTCTCGTCCTGCGCGGCGCCCTGCAGGGACCGAACTACTGGCTCGGCAAGTATCCGGATGCGTGGGGCGGGCCTGGCACGCCCCTGCCCGCCGGCAATGTGCCTGGCTACCTGCCCATGCCCGCGCCGTCACGCCCCACCCACGTCGTCTGGCCGGGCGGCGGTGCTGCGCTGAGCACGGCGGTGTACTCGAAGCTGGGCAGTCCACTGGTGCCTGTCGTCGACACGGTCAACATGAATGCAGATGGTCAGTTGGCTGCAGAGGCAGTCTCGCACGTTGGCTCCATCGACCTGCCGGGCGATCCGCTCGTCTTTCACGCCCTCAGCACCGCCTGGGATGCCGACGCAGGCCGCATCGGCATCGTGGCCTCGGGAACCTTGGTATCTGGTGGAATCACCAAAGGATTTCTAGCATTTCACCGGATTTCCCCTGAGCAGTCCGAAGCGCCCGCCGCCCATGTGATCGCGCTGTTCCAGGCGCCCGCGGATTCTGGCAACTCAGCCGCGATTCAAGCCGTGCGCATCACGGATCTGCCCGGATCAGCAGATTTCCTGGTCGCATTCGCATTCCCGGGATCCAGCAATCTGCAGTTGGTGCGCGTGCATCCGCTCGATGACCTGCAAACGACGCTGGGCCCGATCGCGACTGTGGCCACTGATTTCGAAGGGCATTGGCTCGGCGAAACGGTGCAGGCGTACGGTGGCCTGAGTGAACTGGTCATCGATCCGGCGGGACAACGCTACACCATTGTTTACGAATCGATTTCCGGCCTGTCGATCTTGACCGCGCCGATTCCGCAGTAGGCGCGCCCAGACCTCGCGAGCCAGCGCCGCCGCGCCCCCCCCGTGCCTCGAGCTGCGGTTCAAGGGGCGCGCGGCCCCGTTGCCACCTGCCAACCCTTGCGCGACACTGCGCGCCCTGCCCCGCGGAGGTCCCATGTACACCAGCATGAAAGCACGTCTGCAAGCCACACTGGCCGACATCGACAGCCAGGGCCTGACCAAACCCGAGCGCGTCATCCAAACGCCCCAAGGCCCGGAGATATCCGTCGCTGGCGGACCCGGTGTCTTGAACTTCTGCGCCAACAACTACCTCGGCCTGGCGAGCGATCCCCGTCTCATCCAGGCCGCCAAGGACGGCCTGGATCGCTGGGGCTACGGCATGTCCTCGGTGCGCTTCATCTGCGGAACCCAAGGGATCCACAAAGAACTTGAAGCAAGTATCGCGCGCTTTTTCGGCACCGAAGACACCATCCTCTACAGTTCCTGTTTCGACGCCAACGGCGGCCTGTTCGAGACACTGCTCGATGAACAAGACGCGATCATTTCCGACAGCCTCAACCACGCATCGATCATCGACGGCATGCGCCTGTGCAAGGCGCAGCGCCATCGCTATGTGCATGGAGATAAAGGCGATCTCGGTGAACTCGAAACGCATCTGCAAGCGACCCAGGCCGCACGAACGCGGCTGATTGCCACCGACGGCGTGTTCTCGATGGACGGCGATATCGCTGATCTCAAGCAGATTTGTGATCTTGCAGAGAAGTATGACGCACTGGTGATGGTCGATGAGAGCCACGCCACAGGCTTTTTTGGGCCAACAGGACGCGGTGTTCCAGAGCACTGCGGTGTCCTGGCTCGCGTCGACATCATCACATCGACCCTGGGCAAAGCGCTCGGTGGTGCCAGCGGTGGCTTCACGACTGGCAAACGCGAAATTATAGCGCTTTTGCGACAGCGGTCGCGGCCCTACCTCTTCTCGAACACGCTCGCACCGGCCATCGCCGCCACGTCGCTCAAGTGCCTGGAACTGCTGGACCAGTCATCGGATTTGCGGGAGCGCCTGGTGGACAACACGCGCTACTTCCGCGAGCGGATGACCGGCGCCGGCTTTGCCATTCGGCCCGGCGTGCATCCCATCGTACCGGTCATGCTGGGCGACGCGCGACTCGCGCAGGACATGGCGCGCGACCTGCTGACAGAAGGCATCTACGTGATCGGATTCTCTTTTCCCGTGGTGCCCAAGGGCGCGGCGCGCATCCGCGTGCAATTGTCCGCGGCGCACACGCGCGAGCACCTCGACGCGGCCATCGCTGCCTTCGCGCGGGTCGGTCGCAAGCACGGCGTGATCGCCTGATTTCGTTCTCTACGGTGCGGTGCCCGGAACAGGGACGGGCACGAAACTCGTCGATCCATAAGGAATCTTTCCCCAGCAAAGCACGGCGCCGTCGGTGCGCACGGCACAGGTGCGGTCGTCGATGGCGGCCAGCGCCACAGCCTGGAAATCGGGAATCTTCACGGGAATCCAACTCGCATTCGACGCACCCAGGGCCATGCCGACGCCCAACTGCCCATAAGCGTGGGAGCCCCAACACCAGACCTCGCCCTGGTCTGTCAGTGCGCAGGTGTGTGATCTGCCAGCGGCCCATGCACGGACTGGCGCGGACAGCACAACGTTTCCGGGACCCGAATAGCCGGCGCCGGTGTTGCCGTTGCCAAGTTCACCGGTTGCATTGGTGCCCCAGCAGACCGCGCCCCCCGCGAGGAGTGTGGCGCAGGCGTGGGTCTCGCCGACGGCCATGTCCGTGACTGCGCCGAGACCGCTCAGGGGCGTTGGCGCCGCAGCGGCGCTGCCGAGACCGCCCCACGTGCCTGCCAGGCTGCCCCAGCACCAGACCGCCCCGGACGCGTCGCGCCCGCACGTGTTCTGCATACCTGCGACAATACTCACGAATACCGGCACGCCACCGACGAGTTGCGGCGTCGCCGTGCCACTGCCGGGATCTGCCGTACCCAACTGATGGTTGTCGTTGGTGCCCCAGCAGTAGGTCTGACCGGTCGTGGCAAGCGCACACGAGTGTTCCTGCCCGGCGACGACGTCTGTCACAGCCGCGGCGAGTGGAATCGTTGCCGGCTTCACATTGAATCCGCCTTTTGGATCACCGGTTTGCAGGTAGTTGTCGAGCCCCCAGCACGCCACCGTGTGCGCACCCGTGGGTCCGGTCAAGGCGCAGCAGTGCCCTGAACCGCAGCGAACCGTGCCAGCAGTTTCGAGATTGGCCGGAACGGGAGCGTCGGAGGCAAAGGGCCCATCGTTGCCGAGTTGCCCGAACATATTGGCGCCCCAACAGGAAACGGCGCCAGCCGCATTCAGGGCGCACGCGTGGAGCGTGCCGATCGCGACGCGGTTCGCCCATGGCGCCACGCAACTGCCGGCGTGGCAGAACGAAGCGCCGCCGCAGGCCATGCCGTCCGCTTGTGGAATCAACTTGCAGCCTTTGACCTTGTCGCAGACGCTGAGCGAACAGGCCGTGCTCGGCGCACAATTCGCCGGCGATCCGGCCACGCACGTGCCGTTCGAGCACCCATCGCCGATCGTGCACGCGTCGCCATCCGTGCAATAGCCGCTCGCAGACGAGTACTTGCAGCCCGCCTTCGGATCGCAGAAGTCGATCGTGCAGACCTTCTTGTCGTCGCAGTCGAGCACCTGGCTGTGCCCGCACTTCGCGCCGCTGCAGGCATCGCCCGCCGTGCAGGCGCTGCCATCGTCACAGGGTCCAGCGTTGGCGACCTGAATGCAGCCGGCGGACGCCACGCAACTGTCGTCGGTGCAAACGTTACCGTCGTCACAGGATGCCGCGCTGCCGGCCGTGCAGGATCCGCCCGAACAGGTCTTGCCCGTCATACAGGCATTGCCATCCTGGCAGTCGGTCGCTGTCTGACACGCAGGCGGCGCCACGTCGGGCGCGCCGTCTGCGGTGTCTGCCGTGGCATCCGCGCCGGGCACCGCATCGGCGCCCGAAGACACGTCGGCGGCGTCCGCGATCGCATCGGCGTCGGGCATCACCGCGTCCGCAGGCGGCGCGACGTCAGCGCCGTCCGCGGCATCCGACACCGATGCCCCGTCCGTCGCCGCAGCCGTCTCCGCAGCCGTGTCGACATCAGGCGTTGTCTCCTCGACCGACGCCGTTTCCGGGGAAGGAACGGCATCAACAGCGGCGTCCGCACGATCGACCGACGCTCGCCACTGGCGCAATGCACCGTAATCCGGGCCAACGTCGCCCAGCCCGCACGCCTGCAGCGCGCACAGGGACCACAAGCCCGCGAACCAGGCGGCGACTCGGAAAGCCGACGCGCACATGGCGCGCGCAGAGACGGTGAAATGCTGGCTCATCAACAAACTCGATCGGGGTGGCCATTATCGCAGCTTGCGGGAAGCGTTGGCAACGCGAGTGTAGCCCCGTCGACGGTGTGCGACAACGGCGGCAGGCCAGTTCGATGAACAACTGACATCCAGCGCGGTTACGAAGATCTTCGGCAGAACATTTGCATTCATGCGCAATCATGCTATCGTCCTGCGAGGAGGTGATGAACGCCATGCGCGAGATCGACAACTGCTGCGTAAGTCTGCAACTTGACCCTAATCTCGGACTCTTGCGTGCGCTGGGCGATCCCAGCCGGTGGGCCGTGCTGTGTCGCCTCGCGGTCGCTCCGGCCCCGTTGACCGTGACGGAGGTCGCGAGTTGTTGCGGCGTGCACCTTTCGGGTGTGTCGCGCCACCTCTCGTTGCTTGCGCGAGCGGGCGTCGTGTCGCGCGTCAAGCAGGGCCGTGAGGCGCTGTATCATCTGAATACAGCAACGATCATCAAGGAGTTGCGCAGGCTCGCCACCGCGATCGAGTCCGCACCCATCGCGCGCACCGGGCGCGCTTGGCCGGCGCCGTCGGGCGCCACTGCAACGGCGCCTGCCAGCGCCGCCACATGGGAGCCCATCAATGAAGACTGAAACCGTTCACGCCACGGTGTCGCAGGCCTACACCGAAGCGCTCGCCCGCAGCCAGGCACAGGCCGGTGGTTGCTGCGGCCCCAACCCTTGCTCGGCGGCGGTCGTCTCTGCCGGCTATGGCGACGAGATGACAGCATTTGCCGATGCTGGCGCCAGTTCATTCGGCTGCGGCAATCCGCTGGCGTTTGCCGATGTCCGCCCCGGGCAGACGGTGCTCGACCTCGGCTCCGGCGCCGGGTTTGACTTGCTCATCGCCGCCCAACGCGTTGGACCTCAAGGCAAGGTGATCGGCGTGGACATGACCGATGCCATGATCGCCGCGGCGCGCGACAACGTCATGCATGCGGGAGCAGACCAAATCGAAGTGCGCAAAGGCGTCATCGAAGCCCTGCCCGTCGCGAGCGCCTCTGTCGACCACGTCATCTCGAACTGTGTCATCAACCTGTCACCAGAAAAGCAGAAGGTGTTCAGCGAGATCGCGCGGGTCTTGAAGCCGGGCGGCGCCTTTCGCATCTCCGACATCGTGGCTGAGCCGCTGCCGGCATGGATTCGCGATCACGCGGCAGCCTATGCGGCGTGCGTGGCCGGGGCCATTTCAGAGGCGGATTATGTGGCAGGACTGCGAGCTGCGGGACTGCAGGATGTGTACGTGACGCAGCGCACCGTCTACACCGCGGCGCAGATACGGGCTCTGATTGCGAACGATTTTGAGAGCTTGGGTCTTTCGCCCGAGTTGCTGCATGGGGCGTTTGCCGAAGTCGAAGGCAAGGTCTGGAGCGCGACCGTGGTCGGCCTCAAGCCCGCGACCGCGAAGTGCTGCTGCGGCGCGGACTGCTGACCAGGGTTTGCTGGCGGATCGTGGACCGGGCCGCCGCTGGACGTTGCGCTGCACCCATACTACGCTTGCTTGCTGCGCCGAATCGCCGTGGTACCACGCCACGCAGCGCCGACCGCGAAACGCGACAGCCAAGCATGGAGCGACGGGTCATGGACGACCGCATCTGCCCGCAATGTGGCAAAGCGACGTCGGAACCGGTCTGCCCCGAACACGATGTGCGAACCGTCCTGCGCACGCTGTCGGCGGTGGAAGCAGTCTTGCCCGGCAGCTTGATCGACGGGCGCTACCGTGTCGAAAAAATCCTTGGAAAAGGCGGATTTGGCGCAGTCTACCAGGCGACCAACAACCGGACGCAGCAAAAGGTGGTCGTCAAGGTCCTCAAGCCCGATTTGACGGCAGATCCGACACAAGTGCAGCGGTTTCACAACGAAGCCCGCACGATGTCGCTGCTCAGCCATCCAAACACGGTGCGCGTCTATGATTTTGGCCAGACGGAATCGGGGCTGCTGTTCATCGCCATGGAACTGCTCGGCGGCACCGACCTCGCTGCAGTGCTGCGCGAGCAAAAGACTTTGGAGCCGATTCGCGCCGTGCGAATTGCGATTGCCGTGCTCAATTCGCTGGCAGAAGCCCACGAGGCGGGTCTGGTGCACCGCGACCTGAAACCGGACAACATTTTTCTGTCCAAGGTGCAGGGCGAGGACGACTACGTGCGCGTCATCGATTTCGGCATTGCCAAGGCGACGAACGCAGAGACGGATTCCGGCCTGACCAAGACGGGTTTCACAGTCGGAACGCCCAAGTACATGAGCCCGGAACAGGTGCTGAACAAGCCACTGGATGGCCGCTCGGATCTGTATGCCTTGGGCGTGATCTTGTACCAATGTTTGTCGGGCGACGTGCCTTTTGGCGGTCAGAGCCCCATGGAAACGCTGATGATGCACCTGCAGCAGCCAGCGCGGCCGCTGCGTGAGATGGCCGCGCAGGCGCTGCCCAGGGGTTTGAACGACATCGTCATGCGCGCGCTGCGCAAACAGCCTTGGGAGCGCTTCGCGGACTCGGCGGAAATGCGCGCGGCACTTGAGGAAGTGCGCGACGGTCACGCGGAAGGCGCGGTCAGACCGTCCAGGCTTGCACCGGAGATTGCGCGGACCCAACCACTGCCGGGCAAGCAACGCGAACCGAACGTCCATGCGGCGGCGGCCAAGGCCATGCAGGACGTATTGCCGACCACGCCTTTTCCGGGTAAGGGCCGCGCGCCCGCCATCGCAGCACCTGCAGCGGTGTCGCAACCGGAGGCGCGAACAGCGGTACTGGACTCGTCGGAAATCCAAGCGATGCACGCGGCCACGGACCTCGACCACGAGCCGTTGGGTGCGCAGCCTTCGGCGACCCGGCGCACAGGCAAACAGACCCAGCCCAAGCCGCCGCGCACGGACAGTCAGCGCCTGCCGGCCCCAGAGGAGACGCGGCTGCAGCCGAGCCAAGGGCTGCCTGCGCTTCTGGATCCAGAGGCGGCACCGGGTCCGCCGCCGCGGCGCGCCGGGCTCTATGTCCTGGCAATTGTGCTGTTGATCGTGGCCGCAGCGGGATCGGCGTGGTGGCTGGGCCAACCCGCCCAGGCAGACGCGGCACGCTTGCCCGAACAGCAAGCCGCGCAACACGATCCGGCCGTGGCAGCAGACAAGGCCGAGCCGGTCCGCGCGGCATCGATGGCGGGTGCGGCACCCGCGTCCGACCTGGAACCGCCTGACGAGGCTGGGCGTGCTGGCAAGGCGCAGGCTGCGCCCGCTGCCGCGCGTGTGCCTGCCGCCGCGTCGTCGGCGCCGCAGGAGCCGGCAACACCGTTATCCGCGCCGGATATCGAGCAGTTGCAGGCGGCGGCCCAGGCGCGTTTCAAACTGTGCCTGCAAGCATTTCCAAATGCCGTCGCCCAATCCGCCGTGACGGCTGCGGTGAGCGTCGACGGCGCAGGCAAGGTGCTCGAAGTGGCCTTGCCGACTGAATTGCGCGACCTCCCCGTCGGTGCCTGCATCACGACAGCCATTCGCGAGCAACACGTATCCCCGGCCGCAGAGGCGCGCCGCGGCGCACGTGTTCTGTTCTCCTTGCGCGCCGCGCCGACTCGCAGGCCGGCCGCTGAAGTGGCCCCGCGCCCAGCGCACCGCAAGTCAGGTGGCGCGGCGCGCAGCAATGGAGACGAAGCGCTATGATGCCGCGCCGCGCATTCCCTTTTCGGTGGCTGGCGATGTGGTTGTGCGCGACTGTGCTGGTCGGGGGCTTCCAAGGCACCTCGTGGGCGGCGCCGCGCCGAGACGAGGGCAAGGACCTGGCCGACGAGGCCGCGGAGCGCTTCAAGTCTCAACGCTTCGTCGACGCTGCGGAGTTGTTCGAGCGCGCCTATGCGCTCAATCCAGACAAAGTCGTGCGCTTGCGAAACGCCGGCCGCGCGTGGGAGGAGGCCGGGCGCCTCGATCAGGCCCGCCACCTGTTCCGCCGCTATGTCGAACTCGTCCCGGAAGGCGCGGATCGGGCAGAAGTGCGCCTGCGGCTTGCCCGAATCGAAGCGCGGCTCGCGCCGGTGGCGCGGCCTGAACCCGAGCCCGCCGTCGTGGCCGAGCCGGCACCGTCGCCGGCGCCGGCGCCGACCGTCGTACAACCGGACCCGGTGGCGCAACCGCGCGCAGGGGCATGGACTTTGGCGGCGGCGGGTGCCGCTGCGCTCGGCGTCGGCGTCGCTTGGGTGCTCTACACCAACCGCCTCGTGAGCCGCTACGAGCACGACGCCGCCGCCGGCTCCTATGACTACGCAACGGCGCGTTCGAGCGATGCCGGGTTCGACAAAGCCGAGGCCGACTCAAATACACTGAAACTAAACAAAAACATCGCGTGGACACTGACTGGCGTTGGCGCCGCCGCGACCATCGGCGGCCTGTGCTGGGCATTCTGGCCCAGCGACAAGCCGCCAGCGGTTGCGGTCACGCCTTGGACCTCGCGTGGCGAAGTCGGCATCGCCGCGGCCATGCGATTCTGAACCCGGCGCCGCCCACTGGCGCAGCGAACCACCCATGCCCACCTCGCACACCCCGACTCGACCGGCGCGCATGGTTGGCAACCTGTTCGTCTTCCTAGGCATGCTCACGTGGTGCCTCATCGCCTTTGGCGCGCTGGTGCGCTCGCGGCAGGCCGGCCTTTCCTGCCCGGACTGGCCGCTGTGCCACGGCGTCGTGCTGCCGGACCTGGGCATCCAAGGCGTCATCTACGAATTCGGTCACCGGGTGCTCGCCGGCCTGGTCGCCCTGCTTTTCGGCGCGGGCACCTGGCTCGTGTGGCGCCAGCCCGACTTGCGCGCGCGCCTCGGACGCTGGCTGATCGGCGGCGCGAGCCTGCTCCTCATCCAAATCATCTTCGGCGGTCTGACGGTGTTGATCGTGCACCACGGCGATGGCGATCCACGCCCGGCGACCTGGACGGTCGCGACGCACCTGCTGCTCGGCAACAGTTTCGGCGCCCTGGCCTGGCTCGTCGGTCTGCGCCTGCGCGGCGGCGATCTGCCGCCCGTCGAGGTGCCGCGCCGTGTGCGCATCTTGGCAATCGCTTGGACATCTGCGTTATTACTTCAGTTCGTCTTGGGCGGTTCCGTAGCCGGCAGTCTCGCGGGCCTCGTGTGCACCGAGTTCCCCACCTGCAACGGCGGCATCTGGTTCCCCGCGTGGACGGGCCCGGTCGGTCTCCAAGTACTGCACCGCCTGAATGCCTACGCTTTGGAAGTGTTGGGGATTGCCCTGTTCCTCGCGGCGCGCCGCCTGCCCCGTCTCGGCCGCATCGCGACCTGGCTGGCCGCGGGCGTGCTGCTGCAAGCCGTGATCGGCGCTGCAAATGTCCTGATGTACCTGCGCGCCGATGTGACCACGGCGCATTCTGCACTGGCCGCCGTTCTCTTCAGTCTGACGGCCGTGCTGTGGTCGGTGCTGGGTTGGCGCCGACCTCGATCCGGCCTCGGTGTGGCGCTTCTCGCCCTTGTTCTGGCAGCTTGCGCGAGCGAGCCCCAGCGCGCTGCCGCCGCGGACGCGCTCGGTGTTGGTGACACGCAAGCGGACACCAGCGCCTCCCTCTCGTGCAACGGATCGCCCAAGCTCTGCGACCGCCGCTTGAACGAAGTGACACTCGCCACCACCCACAACGGCATGAGCAACAAGGACGAAGGCTGGATCGCGCCCAACCAGGATCACGGCCTCGTGCAGCAATTGGACGACGGCATCCGCGGCTTCATGGTCGACGTACATCCCTATGATGGCGAAGATGAAACGTTGACCGGCAAGACCTTTCTCTGCCACGGCAATTGCCTCTTGGGCAGCGAAGACTTCGCGGCTGCGATGACCAAGATGCGGGTCTGGTTGAAGGCCCATCCGAACGAAGTGATCTCCTTCATCTACGAGGACTACGTGCCGGAAGCGGCCATCGAGGCTGGCCTTGCGGCCGCGGGCATGCTGGCGATGTGCCTGCACATGGATCCGGGCGAGCCGTTTCCGACGTTGCGCGCGATGATCGAGGCGAACCAGCGCGTGTTCATCATGACGGAATCCGGAGGCGGCAAGCTGCCTTGGAACCACGGGTATCAGGCGTTTGCGTGGGATACCCACTACCACTTCGAGAGCCCGGCAGAATTCACTTGTTCGCTCTTGCGCGGCAAGGCCGGCAATCCGCTCTTTGTGGTGAACCACTTCATCACCAATCCGATGGCAAGCATCAAATTTGCTGAGGAAGTCAACCACAATCCACTCCTGATCGACCGCGCGCTGCAGTGCCAGCAGGAAGGCCATCACCTGCCGAACTACCTGGCCGTGGACTTCTACGATGTCGGCGATGTCGTGCTCGACGCCGCGAAGTTGAACGGGATCGCGCTGTAGCGAATGCCCGCGGCGCGTGCGGTGTTGGACGCGCCAGGTGCGCGGACTGTACAGTCGCCCCTGTCGTTGTCGTCGTTGCGACCGAGGAACCCGCATGCGCGCCCGCTTCGCCACCGTTCTGCCCGCACTGTTGTTGCTTGCATCTGGATGCAAACATCAGCCGCAGGCCCACAAGACCGTTGCCGTACCGCAGGTTCACGCGGCGCCGGCCCAGGTCGTGCCGCTGCCGCAGCCGCCTACGGTGACGGCAGCCGCGCCGCCCTCTACACGCAAGCCCATGCTTTCCGTCGCGATGTACATTTCGTCGGGTGCCAAGGAAGGCTTTGGCATGCCTCTGGCCGGCCGCGAGGCGACCATCCGCGTCACGCCCATCAACGAGAAAGGTCAGCCCATTCGCGAAGTCCAGCCTGTGTTGGGCGCGCAGATCGTTCTGGTGGCCATGAGGGCGGACATGACCTGGATGACGCTGCAACGCGCGCCGCATTGGAGCGACCCCGCGCACTTCAGCCACGCATTCAGGGTGACGTTCCCGACCGGCGGCAGCCATGTTCTCTACTTCCTGTTCCGCCAGAAGGATTCGCCAGTTGCCGCTGTGCCGGTGTTCATCCAAGTCGACGGCAAGCCGGCCTTCCCAGCAGCGCCTCCCGAGTTGTCGCTGCGCTTTGCCGGCAAGGATGGCTTGCATGCGACATTGGAGACGCCGCAAGAGCCGATTTCCGTGTGCAATCCGGTCAGCATCTCGTCCACGTGGTCCAAAAATGGCAAGCCGTTTTCTCTGGTTGCTGATGCAAGTGCGGTGCATTACGTTGCCATCGACGCGGGTCTAGGCGGCGTATCCGTGGCAAAGTCGGCGGGACCCGGTGACAAGGCGGCGTTCACCTTTGAAAAGCCAGGGCGTTACCGCGTGCTGGCTCTGGCCCAGGGTGCGGGCAAGAAGGCCGAGGCCGTGTTGGCCCAGTTTGCCTTGACCGTGACAGGCCAGGCACCAACTGGCGGTTGTCCGGCAGAAGCAGCGACGGGTTCCGGATCCGGATCAGGAGTCAGGTAGCCGTCCCATGCCCCTTCTCTCGGCTCGCAACCTTCACAAGGCGTACGGCGTGTCGTCGATCCTGGACGATGCGGAACTCTTCGTGCGCCGCGGCGAAAAGATTGGCCTGGTCGGCAAGAACGGCGCGGGCAAGTCGACCTTGCTGCGCATCCTGGCCGGAGTCGAGACGCTCGATGGCGGCGAAGTGGCCTTTCGTCAGGATGTTCGCAGTGCCTGGCTGTCGCAGGAGCCCGAACTCGGCGAGGCGCAGACGCTGCTGGACGTGGCGATGCACGGCGCTTTGCAGTGCCGCGATGCCGAGGAACCCTACGAGCGCCAACTGCGCGCGGAGCAAGCGCTGAAAGCTCTGGGGCTTGCCGATCCGCGCCTGCCGGTGGCGCTCGCATCGGGTGGGACCAAGCGGCGCGCGGCGCTGGCGGCGGTGCTGCTGCAAAAGCCGGATCTGCTGCTGCTCGACGAACCGACCAACCACCTGGACGCCGACACGACTGCCTGGCTGCAAGCCGAGTTGAGGGCGCAACCAGGGGCTCTGTTGATGGTCACCCACGACCGCTATTTCCTGAACCAGGTGGTGGATCGCATCGTCGAAGTGCGCGGCGGGCAACTGCGGACCTACGAAGGGACATTCCAGGATTACCTGGAGGCGCGGCTGGAAGAGGAAGCCCTCGCGGATCGTCAGGAACAGACACGCCAGAACCGGATGCGCACGGAACTCGAATGGTTGCGGCGCACGCCCGCAGCGCGTACGGGCAAGCAGAAGGCGCGTGTGCAGGTCGCGACGGCGCTGGTGGCGGTCAAGCAGGAGCAGAAGCGCGAACTTTCCTTTGATTTCGGCGAAGGGCAGCGCCTGGGCAAGACCATCCTGGAAGCGCGCAGCTTGCGCGTCGGGTTTGCGTCCAATGCGGCCCGCGGCGAGAAGGGCCATGTGGCCCTGAACGACTTCGACATGACGCTGACGCGCGGGCAGCGCCTGGGCATCGTCGGGCCCAATGGCGCTGGAAAGACGACATTTCTCCGCACGCTGCTCGGCGAGGTGCCACCGCTGGGCGGCCAACTGACACTGGGTCAGAATACGCGCATCCTCAGCATCGATCAGCAGCGCACCGGTCTCGATCCCAATGCAACGGTTCAGGAAAGCGCGACGGTGACAGGGGGCGAGTGGGTGATGCTGGGCCAGCGCAAGCTGCACGTGGCCTCCTACCTGGAGCAGTTCCTGTTTCGCAGTCAGGATTTGCGCCAGCCGGTGGCGACGCTGTCGGGCGGTCAGAAGTTTCGCCTGTTGCTGGCGCGGCGGCTGCAAGAACCGAGCAATGTCCTGCTGCTGGACGAGCCGACCAATGATCTGGATTTCGAAACATTGGAGGTGCTGGAGGAAGCGCTGCTCGCGTGGCCGGGTTGTCTGCTGACGGTCAGTCACGATCGCGCATTCCTCGACCGCATCTGCACCGGCATCCTGCACATCGTCGGCGACGGCCGCGTCGAACACCACGCAGGCAATTACTCGCAATTTGCTGAGAATCAGGCTGAGCGCCGGCGCGCCGAGAGGCAGGCCGAGCTGGCTTCGGTACGCGCCCAGGACACAGGGCCGCGCAAGGGCGAAGGCGCGCCGCCCAAGCTGACGTTTCAAGAGGACAAGCGGCTGGCGGGAATCGAGGCCGAGATCGAGGCGGCCGAGGCGGCAGTCATCCAAGCGGAAGCGACGCTTCAGGATCCGGCAGTGACGGCGGATTACCCGCGCTTGCAGGCTGCGACGGTGGCGCACGGGGCGGCGGCTGCGGCGCGCGACGCGCTGTATGCAGAATGGGAGCGATTGGAGCAGAAGGCGGAGGCGTGGCGCAGTTGGAAGGATGGGCGCGGGGCTTGAGCCGAGGTGCCGACGCGCAACAATCGTTGCAGCCAAGCGACAACCGGCGTAGCATGGCGCCCCTTTCGCCGGCGACAGAGACCCCGCCGCGACGCAACTGGCAAGGAACGAAGATGGCGAACACCAAGAACATCAAGGACAACACCGGTCTGCGCAAGGCGCTCAAGCGCGCGCAGCGTCGGCGTCTCAAGGCCGTGGATCAGGGCCTGAGCCACGCGACGCGCATCAAGCTGCGCCGCGCCCGCAAAGAAAAGCACGTCGGTCTGCGCGCGTTCCTCGCGAAGAACGCCTAGTCAGAAACTTCGTTTCTACTTCGGCGTGTTTCCTGTTGGTTGGGTCGCAAGGCGCGCCGATGCGGACGCGCCCGCTCCGGCAAACCTAGTTCAAGACTTGCGGATCGGCCAGCGTGAACGGCGCGATCGCCGCTTCCAGCGCCTTGCCATCCTGCGTCACCAGTGAAAACTTGCCGTGCATCGAGCCGACGGGCGTGTCGAGGGGACAGCCCGACACGTACTCGAAGCCTTCGTTCGGCCGCATCGTCGGTTGATGCCCGACCACGCCGGGGCCGCGCACGACCTCGATGTTGCCATTGGCGTTGGTGATCACCCACTCGCGGCTCAGCAATTGCACGACGCGATCCGTGAGGTTGGTGATCGTGACCTGATAGGCGAAGAACCAGTGACCTTCTTCGGGCGCGGATTGTTCGGGCACGTAGCGGCAGAGGACGTCGACGCGGATGCCCTGGGTCGTCGCGCTCGATCCGCTCATGGGGCGCGCGGAACCGGACGTGGCGCTGCGGCTCCGACCTTGGCAGGGCCAGCAACGGCGGCATGGGGCGCCGCAGGCCTGGCCGGCGCCGCTGGAGCGTGAGCCGCACCGGGCTTGGCCGCGGCGGCCGGCCGCGCGACAGGATGCGCGGCGGGCTTGGCAGGCGCAGGCTTGGCAGGAGCTGCCGAAGGCTTGACAACGGCTCCTGAAGGCTTGGCAACGGCTCCTGAAGGCTTGGCAACGGCTCCTGAAGGCTTGGCAACGGCTCCTGAAGGCTTGGCAACGGCTCCTGAAGGCTTGGCAACGGCTCCTGAAGGCTTGGCAACG
>Ga0172370_10003805_pt1 | contig 20631 bp, 20 predicted proteins | sample LakKiv5m_FD_114538 | JGI IMG/M metagenome (GOLD analysis project Ga0172370, IMG submission 114538) | Freshwater microbial communities from Kabuno Bay, South-Kivu, Congo - kab_022012_11.5m | ecosystem: Environmental > Aquatic > Freshwater > Lake | place: Democratic Republic of the Congo...
GCGAATCGGGTATAATCTGCGCCACGCCTCAGTAGCTCAATGGATAGAGCGCCTGACTTCGGATCAGTAGGTTGCGGGTTCGACTCCTGCCTGAGGCGCAAGTAAGACTACATAGGGGGTATTAAATCTGTTTTTTGTTTTGCTTCTATTTTGTATCTGACAATTGGACTATTCTCATCCTTATGCCGCCTTGCATTTTTTTGTCATACGCTTTTTGATTTTTAATTTGCTTTCGTAGGCTGAGGGATGAAGGGTGAATATATCCGCTCATACGCTCCAAATCCGTTGACTACAATCCGCCGCCCACGTGCAGGGACAAAGCCTTACGCTCCCGAAAGAACGCTGAAAGGATGAAGGCTGAAGTGTTTTTGTTGCACTATGCAACCAGCGTTGATATAATCTCCGCAAAAGGAGAAGATATGAACACACTCCATGTTCGCAGCGTGCCTGACGATTTGTATTTGCGGCTTCAAAAATTGGCGCAAGCCAAAAGCCGCTCACTCAGCGCCCAAGTGATTATCATGTTGACGCAGTCAATAGAGCAGGAAGAGCGGCGTAAGAAACAGGCGAAAACCTTGAATTCAATTCGCCGCCGCCGTTTTACGCCCCCTAAAAACGCGCCCGCCTCTCTGGACTTATTGCGGGAAGATAGGTCACGATGAGCGAAGTTGTTTTGCGCTGTGTGTTGGATGCCAGCGTTGGGATAAAACTATTTATTGAAGAAGAGTTCTCTGATAAGGTTCAGAGGCTCTTTTCAAAATTAGCGGAAGACCCGCAGGCGGAAATTCATGTTCCGGATTTATTTTACATTGAGTGCGCCAACATCCTGCTCAAATACACCCGCCGCTACAAACGCCCGCTGGAAGATTCGTTGAAAGACATTAAGGACTTAAACGACCTGGCGCTAAAATCCACTTCGACAGCGGATTTGATGGAAGAAGCCCTTTCCCTTGCGGACGAGAAAAATCTCACCGCGTATGATGCCTGTTACGCCGTCCTTGCCCGCCGCTTGAAACTTCCCCTCATCACTGCGGATGCTCCGCTGGCAAACGCTGTGGGTTGGGCAGTTTGGATGGGGGATTTTGAGGTGTAGAGTTTGTAAAGGATGAAGACTGAGGGATAATCATCCGTTCATGCCTTCCAAGTTTGTTTGACCACATGCGGGGATAAAGGCATAAATCAAAGACCTCGAAGTTCTGTCAGAACTCCGAGGTCTTTCCTAATCCCTAATTACCTAATCACCAATCGCTTCTGCTTCTCTCTTAATTATCACTGAATCCGCTGTAACATCTTTACGCTCATCATCTTCCATCTCATCCGCCACCCCATACGCCACCTCCAACTCATGGCGGAATTGCTGGGTGTAGAGGCGGTAGTAATGTCCGCGCTGACGGAGCAGTTCGGCGTGTGTGCCTTGCTCCGCGATGTGACCATCCTCAATGACGAGGATGCGGTTTGCGCGGCGGATGGTGGAGAGGCGGTGCGCGATAACGAAGGACGTGCGCCCCTTCATCAACGCCTCCATGCCTTTTTGAATCCGCGCCTCGGTCAGCGTATCTACGGACGAGGTTGCCTCGTCCATGATGAACAATTCGGGCTTGGCAAGCGCCGCGCGCGCTAGCGAAATCAACTGCTTTTGCCCAACCGACAAAAGATTTCCGCCTTCGCCCACGTTGTGGTCATAACCCTTTTCCAGAGTTGTGATGAAATCATGCGCGCCCGCAATTTGCGCGGCGGCTTCCACTTCCGCATCGCTCGCGTCCAACTTTCCATAGCGGATATTCTCGCGCACTGTGCCGCTAAACAAATGCGGCGTTTGCAGCACAATGCCAATCTTGTTATGAATCGACTCTAACTTGTAATCCATATAGTCGCGCCCATTAATGCGGATGACTCCTTTGCTTGGCTCATAAAAGCGGCACAGCAAATTTACGATGGTGGACTTCCCTCCGCCCGTCGGTCCCACCAGCGCGATAGTCTCGCCCGCGTTCACTTCCAATGTGAAATCCGTCAGCACGGGCTTGCGGTCTTCGTAGAAAAAATCCACATGGTCAAATTCGATTTTGCCAAGTAGAGTCTGCGCCTCGACTGCGTCTGCGCGGTTGTGGACTTCGGGCGGAGTATCCACCAATTTGAAGATTCTCTCCGCCGAAGCAATGCTGTGCTGCATCTCCGCGTACACGCGCGCGAGGTCTTGCACGGGCCACATCATAAACGTGAGATACGAGACGAAGGCTTGAATGCCGCCGATGGTAATCAACCCAAGTTGAATTTGCGTACCACCGTACCAGACGATTGCGCCCAGCGCAAACGCGGCGATGATTTGGACGGTGGGCAGGAAGAGTGCGGAGAGCCACGCGGCGCGATATGCGGCGCGATACATATTGGTCGTCAAGCCTTGAAACTCAACCAGATTCGCGTCTTCGCGTCCCAGCGCTTTGACCACGCGCACGCCTTGAAAATTCTCGTTATATGCGCCTGTGATTTTGCTGTTCGTGCGCCGCGCTGCGCGGAACTCCACTAAAATATATTTTTGAAATTTGGTGGCGACCCAAATCATAATGGGCAAGATAGCGGAGACGATGAGCGCCAGCCGCCAGTTGATGATTGCCATGAAGGTCAGCGAGGTGATGATGTTCATGGCTGCCCAAGTGCTATCCACAATGCCCCACGTCACCAGCTCGGAGACGCGCCCCGTGTCTGATGTGACGCGCGCGATGAGTCGCCCTACCGCGTTTTGGGCATAGTAGGAGAGCGATAACTCTTGCAGATGATTGAAGAGCATTTTCCGCAAGTCATATTGCACGCGCTCGCCCAATACGCCCGCCAAGTAAATGAAGATGAAGATAAACGCCGCCTGCGCCAGCAAAAACGCGCCATATATCCACGCAATTTCAATGATGCGGTCGAAGTTCTTCATATTGATGCCCTGGTCCACAATCTGCTTGTTCAGGTAAGTGAAGTAAGCGTCCATGCTGGACACAAGGGCAATGGTGACGAGAAAGCCCAACACCCAATGCCAATGCGGTTTGAGTAGTTGGAAAATTCGCTTCAATGTCGGCGCGGTGAGTTGCGCTGTGTGTTCTTCTTCTTCGAGTTCAATGAGTTCGGTTTCTTCGCTCATAGTAATTCCTTGTGTAAAGATTCTTTTACCACGGAGGCACAGAGTCACGGAGGTTTTTATCAGACCTTCAGCCACAGATTTTCACTGATTTTTAAAAAAGAAATAATCCGTGTCAATCTGTGGAATCCGTGGCAAAGGTTTTTCTCTGCGTCTCCGTGTCTCAGTGGTTTAAATCCTTTTCATTAATTCGCTCGCGCGATTTCAATTTCCAGTTCTTCATCAATCCGAGTTTGGATGTCATAAATTTTTCTATACATACCTCCAAACTGTTGCGATAACTCTTCGTGATTTCCTTTTTGAATTACTTGTCCTTTATCTAAAACCAAAATTAAATCTGCTTGCATCACCGATTGAATGCGGTGCGCGATGATGAAGGTAGTGCGATGCTCCATGAGATGATTCAATGCTTCGCGGATGGAGGCTTCGGTCTCGGTATCTACGGACGAAGTGGAGTCGTCTAAAATCAAAATTTTCGGGTTCTTCAAAATCGTGCGCGCAATCGTCACGCGCTGCTTTTGTCCGCCAGAGAGGGTGACTCCCTTTTCGCCAACGATGGTATTGTAGCCATCGGGGAATCCGAGAATCACATCATGTACGGCGGCGGCTTTCGCGGCGGATTCAATTTCTTCCTGCGTTACGCTGCGCCCTACGCCGTAGAGAATATTCTCGCGGATGGAGCGGCTGAACAAAAACGGCTCCTGCTGCACAATGCCAATCTCCTCGCGCAGATACTTGCGCGGATAATCCTTCAAGTCCACGCCGTCCAGCAGAATCTCTCCGCCCGTGTAATCATGGAAGCGCGGCAGCAGATTCACCAGCGAGGTCTTGCCCGAACCCGTTGAGCCAAGCAGCGCAATGGATTGTCCCGGCAGAACGTGGAAGGAGACGTTTTGAATCACGTCATGCGCGCCATCAGAGTACATGAAAGAAACATCCTTGAACTCAATCTCGCCGCGCGGCGAGCCCGTTGGCTGAATGTTGCCGCCGGTTAAATCTTCGCGCGCTTGTTTGGTAACATCCATTAGACGCTGATACGAGACCATGCCCGTTGATGTTTGCACAATCAGCCGCCCCAAATTGCGGATGGGGAAGATGAGCCAGACAATTAGACCGGCGTAGGCAAGGTAATCGCCCACGCTAATCTCGCCTTGAATTGCCATGTACGCGCCATAGACAAAGCCAAAGAGCATCTGCGCGCCCAGCACAATATCGGAAAGGGGCCAGAAGAGCGAGTGCATCAGCAGCAGGATTTTTCCTTTGAGATATTTCTTCCAGTTGTCTTTATCAAATTTTTCTTTTTCGTAATCCTGCCGCGCAAAGGCTTTCACCACGCGCACGCCCGTTAAGTTTTCTTGCAGGGTGGTGGAAAGCGCCGCCTCCTGCGTTTGATAATCTTCGTAGGCTTTGGTCACTTTTTTGAAGAACCACAGCGAGACGGCGAGAATCGGCGGAATGACGACCACAGAGAGCCAGCCCAGTTTGGCGTTTAGCGAGAGAATGGCAAACCAGTTGATAAAAAACAACAGCGCGATTCTGCCTACGCCAATGGCTTGCTCGGAGAAGAAGCGGCGCAGCGCGTCCACGTCTGAGGTGACGCGCTCAATCAAATCACCTGTGGGAGTGGCGGCGTGGTACGAGAAACTTAGCCGCTGAATGTGGTCAAAGAGAAAATCGCGCAGGCGGCGCGTGATGCCCTCTGCGGTGTAGGCAGCCAGCCTGCCCGAAAGAAACGCTCCGCCGCCTTCCACCAATGCCAGCCCGATGAAGGCTGCGCCAATCCACAAAAAGGTTTGCGTGATGCTGCTTCCAATCCGCGCGCCCTTGCCTAAAACATCATCGGCGAAGTAGCGCAGCAGCAAATAGACGGATGTTTTTGCCAGCGCGGAAACTGCCAGCGCGAGGGTTGCGCCTATATAGGATAGGCGGTAGTCGCGCATCATGCGCCACAAGCCGACCAGACGGTTGGCGTGCAGCGCGGCGCGGAAGTCAAAGTATTGGTCTTGAATTGAGTCTGACATTGGATGCTCCGTAGCGCAGGCGTAAGCCTGCGGAACTTAAATAAAAAAGGCTGTGACGAGTGCGTCACAGCCCAGATACACAGGGGACGTGAAAAGACCTAGCGGCGGTCTATGGGCGCACTCCGAGAAGGCAAAATGTTGCCAACGCTTGCGAGATTGTAGAAAATTGTGTTGCTCATTGAGTGCGCTCCTTTCTTGTTAGATTTTCTTACTTGCACTGAGTTTACTCTGTGCGTTTGCGTTGTGTCAAGGTTTTTTGCGCGGCAACTTTCAGGCGCGTGACTTACATTCAGAGGTCGCGCTTTCTAAAACTAGATTGCAATGCCTTCTATTCAATTTGGCAGTAAAATACGGGTTAAATATGGAACTTTACCCCTACTATATTGGCTACATGGTCGTTCTGTTGGGCGGAAGTTTGATGGGGCTTTTGTTGCTTGTTCGCATTTGGCGGACGCGAAGCGCGCCCGGCTCTTATGGATTAATGCTCGCGGTGGTGTCTGCGGTGATATGGTCGCTGACCTATGTCATGGAGATTGCGCGCTTTGACCTAGCGGAAAAAATTCTATGGGCAAAGTTAGAATATGTTGGCGCGTCTTACGCGGCGTTAGGAATCTTTGCGTTTAGTATGCACTATGGCGGGCAAATTACATGGACAAAACCGAGTCGTATGGCTGCGTTGGGCGCTCTTGCCAGCCTGCAACTTGTAGCTGTGTTCACTAATGAATTGCATCACTTTGTTTGGGCGGATACGCAATTGACCAATCAATTGCCGTTTGGGCCTCTTTATATAACGCATGGCTCAGGGTTTATCTTTATTGTTTTGTTTCAATACGCTTTGATTGCTATTGTGACTTTGCTTTTTTTCCAAATAGCTACCCGCGCGCAAAGTTTATATCAAAAACAAGCGCGGGTCATGCTCGCGGGGATGGCGTTTCCGTGGTTGGCAAATATCATGTATGTAAGCGGATTCAACCCGTTTCCCTCATTGGATTTAACGCCCATTGCGCTGTCTTTTTCCAATTTGTTTCTTTCCATCAGTTTCTTGCGCTACCGCTTGATGGATTTACAACCTGTTGCCCATATTTCCGTGTTCAATGCCATTGAAGACGGGGTGGTGGTGTTGGATTACAAAGAACGCATTGTGGATATTAATCCGGTTGGCTCGTTTATTTTTCAAAATACGTCTAATTTGATTGGTAGAGAGATTTCTACGGTTTTGCCGGAATGGCGGACATGGCGGGAGGACAATCCAAATGGCGAGATTAACAAAGAAATTAACATGGAACTTCAAAGCGGTTTGCCTTCCACTTTCAAATTACGCACAACGTCCGTTATAGACCAGACCGGAAAACGCAGCGGGCGCGTCTTGTTGATGACCGACGTCACCGAACAAAAACGCGCCAGCGAGCAACTTATCGAAGCCAGCCGCTTGAAGAGTCAATTACTGGCAAGTTTTGGTCATGACTTACGCTCCCCGCTCGGCGCAATTATTGGCTACTCTGAAATGATAAAAGACGGCTCGTTTGGCGTGGCTACGCCGGAGCAGGAAAAAGCCGCGTCAGAAATATTGGACAGCGCAAATCAGCTTTTATCTTTCATCAACAATCTGGTTGGGCAGGCGCAAATAGAAACGGGCAAAACGCTTCTGCGTGAATTTCCATTTGACGTGGAGGAGGTCATTGGTCCATTATTGGCTACGCTAAATTTCCACGCGCACAAAAAAGGGCTTGCGCTTGTGCAGTTGATTGACCCCGCCTTGCCCAAACGTCTTGTGGGCGACCAATTTTGGTTGCGTCAAATTGTGATGAACTTAGTGCATAATGCCGTAAAGTTTACAGAAAAAGGCATGGTGACGGTGCGCTTCGTTAAAGTTGATGAATCCCATTGGGCTATTCAAGTTGTGGATACCGGCGCAGGCATCCCTGAGGACGCGCAAAAGCGCGTCTTTCAAGCCTTTGAGCAGGTGTACAGCCCGGAGGTTTCAAAGCAGGGCGGGTTTGGTCTGGGCTTGTCCATTGTGGCAAAACTGACCGCTATGATGAATGGAAGAATTGAGTTAAAAAGCGAAGTGGGCAAGGGGAGCTCTTTTACCATCATTCTGCCGCTCAAAGAAAACGCGCGCGAAGGTTAAAGAGAAAGCCGCGCCGCGCTGCCCGCTTTTCTTAAGTCGCGGTAGTTCCACCAAACGCGCCAGACGCGAAACGCCGCCTCCGCTTGAATTTGAAACGAAATTTTAGATTTTCCCCAGCGGCGGTCTGCAAAATAAATGGGCGTTTCTTTGATGGAAAAACCGAGGCAGTACGCCAGATAAGCCATCTCCACCAAAAATACATAGCCATTCGATTGAACGCGCTCCAACGGCATTTGCAACAGCGCTTCGCGCCGCCACATACGGTAGCCGGTGGTAACGTCCCTCAGCGGCATGTTGAGGATAGTGCGGGCGTAGAAATTACCAAAAGCAGAAAGGCTTTTTCTCCACACTTGCCAACGCTTATCTACTGAGCCGCCCGGCACATAGCGCGAGCCAATTACAAAGTCATGCGATTCGATTAATTTTGCCATCGTGACCAATTCCGCCGGGTCATGTGAAAAATCCGCGTCCATTTGCACAACCGCGTCAAAATTTTGGGCAAGAACTTGTTGAAAGCCGTTTAAGTAGGCGGAGCGCAACCCCATCTTTCCGGGACGATGCAACGCTTTTAAGCGCTGCGGATGCGCGGCGGCGAGCTCATCCGCAATGCGCCCGGTGCCGTCTGGGCTGTTGTCGTCCACGACTAAAACGCTCAAATCGAGCGGAAGCGAAAATAAAGCGGAGACCAGTTTGGGCAGGTTCTCCGCTTCGTTATACGTTGGGGTTACAACTACTATTCGCAAATACGCTCCTAATTTTTAGGCTGAATGAGTTCTGCCTTTGCCGTTTCCAGCGAGGGAAATTTTCCTTTGAGCGAGGGCGTTTCGCCAATTTTTGCGGCGAGGCGGTCATTGCGCTTTGCCATGCGTTCACGGTCTTTGATGGGATAAAAATATTCCATAGATTGTTCCAGCCGCATACGCAGTTTTTCCGAGAGGGCGGCGAGGTTGGCGGGCGGCAGGAAAATGACAAAATCTGTGGGAGTTAGATGCCCAAGAAAATCTTCGGGGCGGCTGACTTCGCGCATGGTGTTGATAATCATCAGGCTGATGGCGCGTAACACATCGTCCGAGGCGACAAATCCATAAGATTCGCGGAAGGCGTCCATGTTGTTAATGGCAATCGAGAGGGCGGCAACATTGTCTTTTTCCAACACTTCCGAAAGACGTTCTTCTACCAATGCCCCTTCCGGCAAGCCGGTAACGGGGTTGGTTAAAGACCCTTGGCTAAGTCTTTTGAGGGCGTTGCGAACGCGCAAGCGCAGTTCTTGCACGTCAAAGGGCTTGGTGATGTAGTCATCCGCGCCAAGTTCCAACCCTTGCAGACGGTCGGCGCGGTCGCGTTTTTCGGTGAGGAAGATAATCGGTATTTCCGCTGTGCGGCGGTCGCTACGCAATTGGCGGGCAACTTCGTACCCGTCAATGTCTGGCAGGCGAATATCTAAAATGACCAAGTCGGGATGAATCGTCTGGCAGGAGCGCACGCCGTCCGCGCCCCAATTAACGGTGAATACTTCATAGCTCTGCGCGCGAAAATACGCGTTGAGCATTTCGGCAACATCCAGGTCGTCTTCTACGATGAGTATCTTGGACTTGGTTTCTGTCATGCTGACTACCTTTGGGGCAAAAGTTAGGAAATTGGCTCTTTTTGAACGATGAACTCGCAAACGCCATCGCCAACCGCTACGCATTTTGATTCGTTTACGCGGAATTCATTTCCGCCGGAAACCCATTTCAAACTTTCTTGTAGCAAGCCGGTGGCGATGAAGCATACGGGTTTATCTGCGCCAGAGCGTCCCCAGCAGCAAGGGCATTTGTTAATCGTCCAGACCCACTCGGTGTCTTTTTCTTCTACTACGGTTTCTTGGTCGCTCAATTGGGTGAAGATTTTTGCAAACGCGGGCAGACCGATGCGAAGTTTGGATTGGAGCGGCAGGACCACAAACGCTAAATCTGCGGCGCCAGCCAGCGCGCCAAAGTTGCGAAGCGCGTCTGCAAAGGTGGCGCGCCCTGCGCGGAGCATAAGTCCGCGCCCGCCGCGTGGTCCGTACATTTCTTCTAGCGCAATGCCAAGCGAGGAGAGTTCGGAAAAGTCAAAACCTTTTTCTAGGTTGTCCGGCGGGTAGTTATCTACATAGTGATTTAGACCGGCAAGGTTGAGGATGGCGTTTAAGCCGTTCTTGCCCATCACTTCTTCGAGCGATTTGATGATAATCATGCCGAACTTGTTGGGGTAGTACAGGTTGCTTTTTTGAATGGGGCTCATAGGATAACTCCACTAAATCAACTTTGATAAGTCTTCAGCGGCGCGGCGCATGTCGAGGAAAATTAAGCCAAGTTTGGCTTGTTCGCGCGCCAACGCGGTGAGTACGGCTTCTTCGCCAACAGACATCAATACAACGTATCCTTTGACGCCCTTAATGTAAACTTGTTCGAGAGAACCGCGTCCTAATTCGCCGGCAATTCGCTCGCCCAACGAAAGCATAGCCGCCGACATGGCGGAGACGCGGTCTTCTTCCACGCCTTGCGGCAGAGCGGATGCGATGCTCAACCCGTCCACGCTGACTACGGCGGACGCCTCAATATCGGGCGAAGACGCCTGCAATTCTCGTAAACGGTCTACCATTTGTTGCGTACGGTTTTTAGACAAGCCAACCCTCCTGCGGGGATGATTTATTTCCAATTTTTTATTGGCTATTGATTAAACGTCTCATATTTTAGAACATGGCTTGCATTGTGTCAAGTTCGATGATTTTTGGGAGCGGCTAAAAGAATGGGCTAGGAAGACCTTTTTACCACGGAGCGCACAGAGTCCACGGAGATTTTTTAGCGGCTTCCTCCGCGTCAAATTTGATTGGAGGTTTTAGCGGGTTTGAGCAAAAGTATCTATGAGCAATTTGAAGTTTCCGCCAACCGGATATAGGATGGGGCAGGTACACCCGCGTTTTTTGTATTCTTCCACTTTGGCTTTGGCTTCGGCGGGCGTGCCGGATGCGGTGATTTTCAAAACGAGCTCGTCTGGCACAAGGTCTTTTGCTTTTAATACCTGTTCTTTGGTGGCGGGCCACCCCAAAATAGACTGTATTTGATGAACAACTTCATCCGATACGTTGGACGCTTTGGCAATGTGCGGTTGCTGGGCAATGTATTGGCAAAGCAGCATTTTGCTGTAATGGATGGCTTTGTCGTGGTCTTCATCCACCGAGCAGACGATTAATTGCGGGCGGTCAAAATCTTCCAGGTTGCGCCCAGATTTTCGCAAGCCTGCGTTTAGCAATTCCATTGCCTTGTCGTTATATTCCGGCGCTACGCAATAATTTAACACTGCGCCGTCTGCAATTTCGCCTGCCATCTCCATCATCTTGTCGCCGGTTGCGCCAATCATAATGGGGATGTTGCGCGGTTCGCGGCGACCATAAACCACGTCCAGTTCAATGCCGCTCACATGGATAAATTCGCCGTCAAAGGAGACGCGCTCCATGTTGAGTAGTTTTTTCATCACCGTAACGGTTTCTTTCATGGCGGTTAGGGGCTTCTTTCGGTCTATGCCTACGTTTTTTGCCAGCGGGTCCCACCATGCTCCCAACCCGCAGATGACTCGATTTGGAGCGAGGTCGTCTAAGGTGAGGAAGGTGGCGGCGAGCAGCCCAATGTTGCGTGTCCAATTGTTGATGACGCCGGAGCCAACCTTGATTTTTTCCGTCACTGCGGCGTATGCCGCCATTGGCACAATGGCGTCTCGCACGAGGCGCGACTCCGCCTGCCAGACGGCTTCAAACCCTTTCTCCTCCGCGTATTTGGCGTAGGTCAGCCCATCGCGCAGGTCGTGCGAATCTTGCAAATAGAGGGAGACGCGTTCTGTCATAGAAAATTCTCCTTAGGAATAAAAGCGTTGAGCGCAGGTTGCGTTTTGCCGCTTTCTGCGCGTTGAGGCGTGAATAGGTTATTGCGTTGGAGGTACGCTAGGTCTTCCGGCAGGTCTAGGTCTAGCGCGAGACCGGGTCTTTCTACAATCTCTAATTGAGCGCCCATTTGTTTGGCGCGGTTGCAGTGCCTTTCAAAAGAGCCTTCGCCGTAGTCGTACTCAATCGCTCCGGCGGGGATGGTCAGCAGGGCGTTTGTGCCTTTGCGGTGACGGTCTGGCGCAATCACAACCACCAGCGTGTGATTCAGCGCGCGCCTTAGCATTTCTAAAATATCTTCGCGCTCCAAAAGCGGCAAGTCTGCGGGCAACACCAACACGCCTTGAGAGGCGCTGGCTTGCGAGATGAACGTGGCGCGGACGAGGGCGGTGTTCAAATGCGGATGCCCATCCTCCTGCACGGTGATTGCGCCATAGCCGCGCGCAATAGATAGGGCTTGCGGGTCGCGGCTGACGACCATCGGCTGGATGAGCCCGTCTAGCGAGGCGAGGGTTTGAAGCGTTCTTTCCAGCAGTTGTTGATTGAGCGCTGCGCGTTCATCTTCGTTCAAGATTCCCGCCAATCGAGATTTTCCGCGCCGCAAGGGTTTCACCGGCACAATTGCCCAAATGGTCATTTTATAAACTCCCAATGAATTGAATGACGCGCTCTGCGAGCTGCGCGCGGTCTGCGTTGTTTTTCATAATGGTATTTGTGACGAGCGTGGGCAGGCGGGTTTCTTCTGCCAGCGCTTTATCTTGCTCGTCTAATATAAACCCGCTGAGCAGGGTTTGGTAATGACGCGCCACCGCCAGCGCAGAAGGTTCAATGCCCAGTTCCGCGTACATTTTTGCGGCGGGTCCCTTAATGGCTTTCCCGTTGATGATGGGGGAGATGGCGACCACTTTTTTGTTATGAATGGGCAGCACGCGCAGAATTGGGTCTATGCTGACCCAGGGGTTGGAGGGGCAGAGAATCACAGCGTCTGCGGCGGCGAGCGCTTCTTGCGCGCCAGGCGCGGGCTGCGCCGCTTCTATTCCATCAAATCGAAAGGATTGCACGCGCGGCTGGCATTGCCTGTGAACAAAGTATTCTTGAAAAGGCAGTTCGCCCGCGTCTGTTTGTACCCTCGTCCGCACGGGTGAGTCGCACATTGGCAGGATGGTCTGCTCAACTCCCCAGGCGCGGCAAAACTCGCGGGTAATTTGTGAAAGCGGCTGTCCGTCTTTTAATCGGCGCGCGCGTTCGATGTGCGTGGCGAGGTCTTGGTCGCCCAGTCGAAACCAACTTTCGCCGCCCAAATTTTCCAAATTTGAGATGAAGTTCCACGTTTCGTTTTTGCGTCCCCAGCCTGTTTCTTCGTTGGCGAGTCCGGCGAGCGTGTAGCATGCGGTGTCTAAATCGGGGCTGATGAACAAGCCGAGATGTTCAAAATCATCCCCTGTATTGACGATGATAGTGAGGTCTTGGGGCGGCAAAATTTGAGCGAGACCATGCGCCATTTTTGCGCCGCCTACGCCGCCCGCTAAGGCAAGAATTTTCATGTGCGTAAAGAATTACAAGTTGAATGTTTTGACGATTTCATTGAACGGCTTTCTTTCCTTTGCTTGCGGAGTCTCTGCTGGGTAGCCTAGCAGGAACATGGCTTGGGCTTCCCATGCAGCAGGGAGGCGCAACGTGGTTTGCACGGTTGCCTGCGCGAAGATGGGGCTGCATACCCATACGCCGCCCAGCCCTTCGGCGTGCGCCGCGAGTAGCAATTGTAAACCGGCATTGGCGGCAGATTGCGCGGCAATGAGATATTCGGCTTTTTGTCTGCGGCTGTCGGCATAGACGTCCATCTCGCTCATGTCGGCGCACAACATAACGACAACCGGCGCGCCGTTAATTCGTTTTTGCGAGCGTTCTGTTCGTTTAAGGATTTCTTCCGCCGCTACGCCGTCAGATTCAAGTTCGCGTTTAAGCGCGTTTGCCATTTCTTCCGCAAGGCGTTTTTTTGCTTCCGCTTGAGCGATGACGCAAAACCTCCACGGCTGGCGGTTGTGCGCGGATGGGGCAAAACTCGCCGTTGTCAGGATGCGCCGCAGCGTTTCATCTTCAACAGGTTGAGACGTAAAGCGGCGGATGGAGCGGCGGCTTTGTAAAAACTGATGCAGGGATGCGCTAGTGAGCGTCAATGCGGTTAATTTTGATTTTATAAATGACGCGCTTTTGTTCGGGTTGCGCTTGCCATGCCGCGCCTTTGTATTTGAGCGAAAGCGCGTTGATGTGTTCGTCCGCGCCTTGCAAAATGCGCGCCGCAATTTCTCCGCGAATTTGCACATAACGATAGGGGTTGGCGGGGTCTTGCACTACCAAAGCCACTTTGGAGCGGGCTTGCATGTTTTTGTCTTTTACCCGCCCTTCGTTGGTGTTGATGAGAATATGCTCGCCGTCTGTGTTGAACCAAATGGGCGTGACCTGCGGCGAACCGTCTGGCATGGTGGTGGCGAGGTATAAAAAAGATTTGGTCTCGTCTTTGAATAAGTCAAGATATTCTGCGGGAAGATTTTTCATATTCACCTCTTTCACATCATATCATTTGGGCGTTAATGTTTTGTTAGTAATTTTTTTATCGGAACATATCTTGCTCTTTGGGGCGCAACAATTCCGCCAGCGAGCCTTCTGTCAGCGGGTAGGGAAATCCGCGCACATGCACGGCGGGCGCGCCTTCGGCGGCTTGCCCCATCATTATCGAAGCGGCGGCGGCGAGTTCATCCGCTACGCCTACAATGGTGATTTTTAGCGTGTATCCAAATAGGTCTTTCCAGCCGCGCTCGTCTATCAGCGCGGGCAGACCGCTCAACCCAATGCACATGCCTACCGTGCCAATGCGCCATGCGCGCCCATGCGAGTCGATAATCATCACGCCAATTCGTTTGCCGCTGATTTGTTCCAGCGTGGCGCGAAGTTCGCGGGCGCTTTGGTCGGGGTGAAGCGGCAGCAGCAGGGCGGTTTCGCTGTCTCCGCTGACGTTGGATTGGTCTATGCCCGCGTTGGCGCAAATAAATCCGAGGCGGTGTTCCACAATAATTGTGCCGAAGCGCACGCGCAAAATTTCGGCGCTTTCTTGCAGAATTAATTCCACAATGCGCGGGTCTTTGCCGGATTGGGCGGCGAGGTCCAGCGCGCGCGGCGAGGGTTGCACATCCGCAAGTCGAACCATGCGACCTTCCGCCTTGCTGACAATTTTTTGCGCGAGTACAAGGATGTCGTTATCTTCCAGCGCAATCTTGTTTTGCGTTAACGCGTTAAGAAGAATATCCGCCAAGCGCTCGCCTTGACGGATGAGTGGAATGTGTTGGAGAGGCGTGAGCGTAAGAGCCAAAGTTATACGCCTGTAATTTTAATGCCCGCGTGCGTTGAGCCGTATTTTTTATTAATGCCAATTAACACGCTGGTTAGCCCTTCCACCACAACGGAGTTTTCCAACGCGCCCGCATCCCAGCCTTTGAATCCGGCGGCTTCCACTAATTGAATAGTTTGGGCGCGGGCTTCTTTGCTTGTGCCGGTCACCAGCACATCGCAATTTGCGATTTCGTTTCCCATTAAATTTTCATAGGAGATATTTTGAAACGCGGCGCAGACTTCGGTTTCTGCGCCAAGAATTTCTCTTGCCTCTTGCGCGGCAGAGCCTGCGGGCGGCATTTGCACGGTGGCAACTTTGGGCGGCGCGAGCGGCACGGTCACGTCCACTAGAATTTTTCCTTTGAGCGCGGGTTTTACCGCTTCTAGCGTGGCGCGATGCGCCGCGTATGGCACGGTCAGCGCGGCAATATCCGCTTGTTGCGCGGCGCTCAAATTATCCATTCCTTCAATCGGAACGTTGTCGCCAATCAGCGCTTGCAACTCCCGCGCTGTGGCTTTTGCTTTTTCCGCGTCACGCGAACCAATGTGAACATGGTAGCCAGCCGCCGCCCAGCGATACGCCAAGCCTTTGCCTTCTTTGCCTGTTCCGCCTAACACTGCAATTGAAAGTAAGAGATGAGAGTCGGTCATAGATTCTCCAAGTAAGTTTAAGCCTCGGCGGCGCGTTTCCAAAGGCGCGGAGCAATTTCTCGCGCGCGCGCGGTAATTTGAGCTTCATCCAGCGTCAGCAACTGGCGGTCTTTCATCAGCATTTTTCCCGCCGCAATTGTAGTCGTCACCATGCTGGATTGAAATCCAAAAATAATATGCCATGCCAAATTATCCGCAGTGAGCGGCGTAAAGGGCTGGTAGTTTACAAACATCAGGTCGGCAAACGCGCCGGGGGTAATTTTGCCCAGCGCGGCGGCGGGGAAGAACTGCTCGACAAGAGCCGCGTTGTGGTACAGCGCCATTTTTTGCACGTCCAGCCCGTTCATGCGGCGCGGGTCGCGGCTTGCCGATTTATGCAGCAGATAGGCGGCTTTCCACTCATCCCACATGGCGGCGCTAAATCCATCATTGCCCAAACAGACCTTAATTCCCATTCGCATCATTTCTTCCACCCGCGCCACGCCCACGCCGTTATTCATATTGGAGCGCGGTTGATGAGAAAGCCACGCGCCGCTTTCTTGGAAGATTTGCATTTCACGCGCGTCAAAATGAACGCCGTGCGCCGCGAGAGTCTTCGGGCTGAGGATTCCATGTTTATTCAGGCGCTCTACGACCCTCATGCCGCTTTTTTGCAGGCTGTCGTATTCGTCCGATTCATGTTCGGCGGCGTGGATGTGAAAGCCCGTCCCCTCTGGCGCGGCGGCGCGGCAGGCTTGCAGCGTTATGCCGGAGAGAGTCAAACTGGCGTGCAGCCCAAACATAGCGGCAAGGCGCGGGTGCGGCGTTTCCGTCAAACGTTTAATAAAACGCAAATTTTCTTGAATTCCCGCGTTGGCTTTTTCCTGCCCGTCTCGGTCTGTCACTTCATAGCACAAAACGGCGCGCGCGCCGCTTTGCTCCACCGCCTCGGCGATGAGGTCTAGTGAGCCGTCTATGGCATTGGGCGAGGCGTGATGGTCAATGAGGGTGGTCGTTCCGTGCTTAATCGCGTCTATCAACGAGACTAAGGCGGAGTATTTCACCGCTTCATTATCAAGCGAGCGGTCTAACTTCCACCACAATTTTTGTAAAATTTTGGGAAAGTCTTTGGGCGCGGCGCCGGGCAGCGCCATGCCGCGCGCAAACGCGCCGTAGAAATGCGTATGCGCGCAAATTCCGCCGGGAAGAACGTATTGTCCGCGCGCGTCCGTTTCTTTTGTTTTGGGGTATTTTGCTTTGAGCGCTTTGGTCGTTCCAATTTCTTTGATGCGGTCTTTTTCAATGTAGATGGCGTGGTTTTCTAAAATTCTATTTTCCGCTTCGGCGGTGACGAGGTTTGCGTTGGTAATGAGCATAATTAATTGTATCCATATTTAGCGGGGGAGGGCAAAGCGACTCCGGCGGCTTCCAATTCCCATAGTAATTGGAATACGGCTTCGCGCGCGGCGGTATCTTCCGAATACATCACGCTGTAAAATTCGGTAATGACGCTCTCGTTGGCGTTATATTTGAGATAGGGTAACGCGCCCAATTTGAGGGTGGCGTCTTCTCCGCGCAGGGCTTGCAGCAGCACGTCTGTGGCGGGCGCGCCGGGTGAAATGCCCGTGCCTTGCTTGGCGGCAAATTCCACCAGCCACGTCGATTCTGATGGGGCTTTGAGTTTGCGCGGCGCGTAAACGCTTGCGCCCGTTCTCGCTTCCAAAATTTCGGCGGCGGCGTTGCGAACAACTCCTTGTTCGTCTTCCACTTGAACTTTTTGCAAAATATTCAGCGCCCATTCTTCGTCAATTCTGCTTAAGCCAAAGACTGCGGCGCGGCGCAGTAGAATGTCGTTAATCGAGATGGCTTCTCGCAGCATGGCGTAGCCTTCTTGCGGGTCGTTTGCCAGCGCTTCGGCGGCGGCGCGCCGAATTTCTTCATCGCCATTCAACAGCGTATGCGCCACTGTATCCAGCGCTTCCTTTGTTCCAATGGATACCAACGCCATACACGCGGCGCGGCGCACAGCCATGCTGGGAGCGTCTATGGCGCGGGTGAGCGATTCCACCGCTTTTAGGTCTTGCATGGCGCCGCATCCTAAAATTGCTAGTTGAGACATTTCCATAGAGGGGGCGTTGGTAAGGTGACGCAACAGCGCGGCAGCGCTCATGTCTCCGCTGAATGCCAGCGCCGCCGCCGCTTGCCCGCGCAATGCAAGCGGAAGACCTTCCGCTTGCAGTAAGGTTGCCAGCTCGGTAAAAACTTTTCCGCGCCATGCGGCGTTTTTGGGAGCGTCTCGCAGACAGCGCGCCGCCGCCAGCAGCGAGCGGCGTTGCGGCAGTTGCGAGGCGTTGAGCGTCATTTGGATGATGTTGCCAATATCCGCGTACACGCCCAAGTAGCGCATGGTCAGGTATTTTCCAGACCATTCCGGTTGTTTCACGAGCGCCTCATCCGCGTTGTAATTGGCGAGGGCGCGCCCGGCAAGATAACCGGCAAAGACCGCGTGGGCAAATCTCATGCGGCTGTTGGGGTGAGAAATTAAAAGCCCGCTGTCCGCCATTTTTCCTAGCACGCCGCGAGAGGGCGCGGGCGCTGCGGCGGCTGCCGATTTTTTCTTCTTCTCTTTTTTAGAGGATGCAGAATCCGCGGCGGGTTCTGACGGTTGAGATTCGCCTTCGCCCTCAATTTTTTCTTCGGGCGCTTCAAAAGACTTCATCCATTCGCGCGCGCCGCTTGGGTCAAAAATGGATTGCGCGCTGAGCATCACCTGCATGGCGAGAGTTTCCAACGCGGCGAGCGGCATATTTGCGGGCGTGAGGCGGCGAATGTGCGTAGCGATGGCTTCCAACACATGCGCGCCGAGCAGGTCGCCCGCGTATGCGCCCCAGACTTTGAGCGTTAATTCCAGCGGAGAAAGATTGGCGGCGCTGTTTGCCAGCCATGCGTTGAGCAGCAGCGGGTCAATATCTTGGCGCGTTTGGTCGCCGCTGGTGGTTTCCATGCCAATGGTTTCTGTCCACAGCTTTCCCCAGCGCTCTATAAATTCTTGATTTTTCTGCGCGGACCAAGTCATCAACGCCAGCGGCGCAAAGCCCAATAAAATTAATCCGTCCAAATGTTCGGGCGCGCCGCTAACGACAATGCGCGTTTGCGGGTACGCTTTGATGAGCGCTTTCAAGTATGCGCTGACGGCTTGTTGCGCTTGCGGAGCAAGCTCATCGTAGCCGTCTATCAGCAAAAGGGCTTTTCCGTTTTCAAAGACGTTTTCAAAAAAGGCGGGCAGGCGGTTTGTGTCTAAGAGCGGCGCGTAGGGCGCGGCTGCGTCCAATAGCGGAGTTAGGAGATTCTTCTGCGGCGCGGGCAAGTTGAGTTCCGCCACATGGAAGAGGAAGGGAACAAAGTCTTGCAGGTCTCCCAGTGTTTCGCTGCGGTTCGCGCACAGAGAAGCAAGGTGCGCCAGCGCGGTGGTTTTCCCTGCGCCGGGCTGCGCCACAATCACAATATTGGCGTTGCCGGATAGCGCTTGCGGCAGGGTAAAACTTGGCGCGTTATAGGCTGCGGCGAGTTCCGTCCATGCCGGCATGTATGGCAAAGTTTGAGAGAAAACATCCTCGCGCATTTGCGGGTTGGCGGGGTCTACGGGCGTAGGTGGAATGAGCAGGCGCGGCTCTTGTAAAATTTCGTCCAATGCAAAAAGCGGCGCGGCAAGGTGCATTCCTTGCGCGCGGCGCAAGGTGACGCGGCGATGATTTTCTTCCACCGAACTGGTTTTGCGCGACTGCGCGGCTTCGCGCTGTTCTTTTAAGTCTCGCCGAATGTCCTCCCATAACGGGCGGGCTTTTGCCGCCAAAAACCAAAAGACGGAGGCGGCGACAAAACCGATGATGAAAGAGTTGAGGTCTATGAACATAGGGGTTTATTTTGCGTAAAGGATTCTGCCGCAAGAGGAGCAGTAGGCAAGTTTTGCGGAGCGCGCATTTTGCTGTAAGGCGGCGGTAACGCCCGCGCCGCAAATGGCGCAGGCGTTCTCTATCACTTCCGCAATGGCAATGCCGCGTTTTTGTTCTTTGAGCGTCTCATAGGTTTGGAGCAATTCCGCATCTACGGAGGCAAGCGCGGCTTGGCGTTCTTGATTTATTTTTTCAAGTTCCACGTTGAGAGCGGAGTTTTCGTCAATTAATTTTTTTTGTTCATCGCCGCGTTTGGCTTGCAAAATTTCTAAGGCGGCGTTGGCGGCTTGTTGTTCTTGGTTTTTGGCTTCCAGCGTCAGCATGGATTCTAATTGACGTTCTTCCAACGTCACAAGGCGTTGTTTGAGCGCGGCAATTTCTTTTTGAAGGTCTTGCAGTTCTTTGGGATTTTTGACATTGCCGCCGTACAGGCTTGCTTCCGATTGTTGCGTTTTGATTCTGTTCGCCTGCGCTTCGTCTTCCATCTCTTTTAACTGACGGGCAGATTCAAGGCGGGCTTTGCGCGCCGTCTCTGCTTGCTGCAAGGCGGCTTGTAACTCGCCGTCATTTTCCAATATCTGCCGAATTGCGTTTTGCCGCGCATAAATCCGCGCCGCTTGGCGGTCTGTTTGTTGAAGGCGGAATAATCCCAGTGAAGCGCTCATAGCCCGATTATATACGAATGTGACAAAATCGCCTCCTTTTATTTTGTAGTATTATAGCGTCAATAAGGAATGCCATGCGTAAATTTATTTTTCTAGGTATCGTTTTATTGTCGTTTTTATCGTCTTGTTCCGCCTCTTCTGCCAATTCTGCGGGAGCTGAGACGAGCGCGCCTACGCCGACCTTAACGGCGAGCGTTACGCCTTTGCCCACGCAAACTTTTACGCCCACGCCTTCCCCGACCATCGTTAAAATTCCAACCATAGATTACAACGCCACCTCCACACCGCCTGCGTATCTTTTTGGAACGCCCACGCCGCAGGAGATTCTTTCCAGCGATGCGCCGCTCAACGCCACGCCTACCTTTGAAGGCTACGGCGAGGGCTTTGAATGGATAAAAATAGAAGCCTCAAAATTCTATTGGGGCATTTGCAAGCCCAGCCGCATTTTAGTCACCGCGCAAGTTTCCAACCCGGAAGAGGTATATAGCATTTCGCTGTTTGTGCGTCTGCGCCATTACAAAGCGGAAATTTACACGCATTGGAGCAAAGGTTCTGGCATGGAAAAAATTGGCGAAGACGGCATGTGGGCGGAATATATTTACGCCAACGTCTTGGATGGCAACGCCAAATTTCGCAAAGGGCTGGTCTCCTATCAATTAGTCGCCACCAATGTGGATAATATCGAAGTAGGGCGCTCGCCTGTTTTCAAAGACGCCATTTTTGTCGAGCCGTGCATGTGTCTCACTCCGCCGTGCGGACCGAAGGATTAATTTTCGTGATAAAAAAAATTTCCCCGTTGTTGATTCTGCTTGCGTTGAGCGC
>Ga0172370_10003807_pt1 | contig 20612 bp, 16 predicted proteins | sample LakKiv5m_FD_114538 | JGI IMG/M metagenome (GOLD analysis project Ga0172370, IMG submission 114538) | Freshwater microbial communities from Kabuno Bay, South-Kivu, Congo - kab_022012_11.5m | ecosystem: Environmental > Aquatic > Freshwater > Lake | place: Democratic Republic of the Congo...
CGTTCGCCATCAATTGATCATTGTCCACCTGCGCGGCAATGCTGAATTGTCCAACCGCGCCCCGAAACCCATCCGGCGCTGGTTCTGGCAAGGGTTTAACCGTAACCTTGATTGGATCGCTCGCCAATTCCATATCGCTCATAAAAAATGAGGCTGGAATAATCAACCGCGCCGGCTCGATTGTTACCGCTCCGACCGTCGTGGGAATAAGTACGCGCTGTAATTCTACAACTCGATAGCGCCTGCCTGCCACCTGCACATCATAATCAAATTGCTCAGTATCCGTCTCCGACCAGAATCCTTTGAAGCTGGGTGGCTGATAAGAGGGCTGCTCATAGAACGTCACCGCTCTAAAAAATCGAAAGGTATATAGGATTTGTTCACCGAGATAAGGTTCTTGATTATCCAGGCTGGCTTCCACAAAGGCCTCTTCTCCCTCCACGCCTGGTTGTAGATCATCCGGCGATATCGTGCCTCCTGGTTGGATCGGTTGTACTGGCTGTAAAGGGTTTGTTCCCGAACGCACCTCAATCTGAATCGGCTGTGTGGCGTAGACTTGTCCATCGACTTCTATATTGATCGCAGGGATGGTCAACTGCCCTTCACGTGTCGGTCGCAAAGTATAGCGATAACTAACTTGCGAGCTCATTTTACCATTCAAAATGCTGAACTGCGATGACTTCCCGCTGCTCATCACTTGAAATCCATCCATGACCGGAATCTCTGGTTCACTGGCGCGTGACCCAGAGATGTTGATCATTAAAATCAAACTCTCACCCAACGACAAGCTATTTCGATCTACTTCCGCGCTCACTGGCGACTGAGCGAAAACCACCTGAACTTGGATGACGATTAGCATTCCGAGGATTATGATAGCCAAAAATTGATGCCGCATTCTTTTCATTGCTTACCTTTTACCTGAGACATTTTACCCTATCTCACCAATCTTTTTCGGGGGGCAACCCCATGATTGCATAGATCTCTTGTAATTTTTCTTGCAGCGTTTGGGCGCTTTGCCCTATCGCCGCCAGAAGTTGCTCAGCTTGCTCTTCAGTCATTCCTTCCGGGTTTTTTGCGGATTGGTTGTCTTGTCCTTGCTCACTTTGCTGCGACTGTTCGCTTTGATTGGGATCATTCTGCGCTTGCTGATTCTGCTCTTCTTGCTCTTCGCCTTCCTTGCTCTGATCACTGGATTGTTCTTTTTGATCTTGGTCAGATTGCTCATTTTGCGATTGCTGTTTTTGCTGTTCTTCTTGCTCTTTCTGTTTTTTCAATGCCAATTCAAGATTGACCTTCGCATCCATATCCTCAGGGTTCATTCGCAGCGCTTGCTTATAAGCTTCAATGGCTTCATTCATACGCTCCTGCTGATAATAATTATTGCCTAAATTAAAAAACCCGAATTGCGCTAACTCATCAGATGCCATATCGAGCGCTTGTTGAAAGATCGCTTCCGCCTCCTGATAGGCTTGCGTTCGATACAGCGTATTCGCAAGATTATAGATCGGTTCAGGGATATCAGAGTCTGCCTGATTGGCTTCACTATAATCTACCATCGCCTCTTGATAAGCTTCTTTTTCGTACGCTTGATTACCTTGTTCAACCTTGCGCGCTGCGGATGTTCCACACGCACTTAAGCTCAACGCAGTAAAAATTAACACTATCATTTGAAAAAATTTTCTGATACTCATTTCTTCATCCCATCCAATTTGGTTTCAAACGATTTGATTTCTCGCCTATTGCTCTGCGTAGATCAGACCACCAAACTCGCCATGATTTGCTTTCTCGTCGGCGCATTGGGATGCATTCTCCAACCAAGAAGGCGACAACTGCGCCAGCTAAAAAGATCTGGAAACGTTCGATCTTGGTTGTCTCGAAGCGTGAATCCAGCTGCGCTTTCTCTAACTTTTCCAATTCCAAGATCAAATTACTCAATTCACTGCCATCTGCGCGCGCTCGATAGTATTTTCCCTTTCCTACTTTTGCGATCTCTCTTAGAGTATCTTCATCCAATCTGGACAGCACCACCTGACCATTTTGATCTTCCAAATAGCCAATCCGATTGCCATCCGAGCCATATTCAGGAATCGGTTCTCCCTGCTGTGAACCAAATCCAATCGTGTAGATCAATATCTCCGCCTTGGCTGCTTCCTGTGCTGCCGCTAGCACATCCGCTTGATGGTTCTCGCCATCCGTCAAGATCAGCATCACCTTCTGGCTTTCATGCATTTCATCATAACCCGTCATGGCGGTCTTGATCGCATCTCCTAATTCAGTCCCTGGTCGTGAGATCGAGTTCGGACTGGCAGCGCTAAGGAAACTGCGCGCTGTATTATAATCGGAGGTCAGCGGAAATTGGACGAAACTCGCGCCTGAAAAAAGAACCAATCCAATCTCATCGCCGCCTAAGCGATCCATCAAATCAGAGATCTCCAATTTCGCTCGGCTTAATCGATTCGGCTTGATATCCTCCGCCAACATCGACTTGGACACATCCAGCACAACCATCATCTGAATGCCTTCCTGCTCCACTACACGCACCTGACTGCCCCATTGCGGTCGTGCCATCGCAAGGATCACTAGGCTTATACCAAATAGCCATAATATCGAGCGCATCTGCCTACCGCGCCAGTTCACCGAACGATTCAATCGCCGCACTAAGGCAAGCTCACCCAATTGATTGAGCGCTTTTCTTCGACTGGCTCCCGCCCAACGCAAAAAAATCACCAGCAATGGTACGATCAATAATCCATATAGAATATCCGGATTTGCAAAACTCATGCTATCAACCTCATCATGGGATCGTCCTCAGAACAGTCTTCCGTAAAAACATCTCTACCAATAACAAAATCAACGCTGGCGCCAACAACCAGTTTGCTAATTCTTGCGTGCGATCATAACGCTGTATCTCGATCTTTGATTTCTCCAATTGATTGATCTCGTCATAAACCTGCGCTAGTTCCTGCGTGTCATAGGCGCGGAAGAATCTACCGCCCGTGATCTCCGCAATCTGCTGCAATGTCTCTTCATCGAGCTGACTCTCAACCATGACCACCTGTTCTCCAAATATTGTCGGTTTTGGCATTGGCACCAAGCCTGGTTTTCCCATCCCGATCGTGTACACTTTAATACCCAATGCCTTTGCGGCTTCAGCCGCCGTCAATGGATCGATCTGCCCAGCATTATGCACGCCATCCGTCAGTAAGATCGCCACGCGACTCTTGGCATCCGAATCCTTGAGCATATTCGCGGCGGTCGCCAATCCCAATCCGATTGCGGTGCCATCCTCAATATTCAGATTTGGCGCTAAATCCAGGCTTTCCAATAATCGCCCAACCACCTGATGATCGATCGTGAGCGGACTTTGCATGAACGCTTCGCTTGCAAAGACTGTCACCCCGATGCGGTCATAAGGGCGCTGACCGATAAAATCAGCGATGACTTGTTTTGCTGCTTCTAAACGGTTATCAGGTTGAAAGTCCAGCGATGCCATACTGCCCGAAATATCGACTGCCAGAGCGATATCGACACCCTCGCCTTTCACGATCTGTCGTGCATCGACCCACTGTGGTCTCGCCAACGCTAAGATCAACACCGCTAATCCCAATATCCGCAAAAAGGGTTTGATCCGACTGCCTTTTACACGCCAATTGATCCTTTTATGAGCAAATCTCACCAAACGCAGATCAGCATAACGCATCGCGGGCGCTTTACCTCTTGAAGCAAAACCTAGCGCCTGCATAACAAAGAAAGGCAATACCAACCACAGCAATAAAACCCAGGGTGAAGCGAGTTCTAATGTCATCCTTGGACAACCTCCTTCTCATCCTTTTCTGAGCCTTCAAAACCCACATCTCTTTCAAGCTCAGCGACTAAACCTTCTTCTTCTTCTTCTTCTTCTTCTTCTTCTTCTTCAGGGATTGCCTCTTGGATGCAAGTGCGTGTTCTGGGTAGATAAGCTAAAGCATCCTTCAATTCTGGGATCACTTTCGCAAACTTAACCAGGTCTGCTTCCTTTAATAAATCCACCATATCTGAACGCTGATCAAGGCTGAAATTGGAGTCTTTCAACGCTTTACGGATTTCATTGGTGGTGCGATCCAAGGTTTCGATCTGATAAGCGGCTTCAAGATAATGACGCATGACATCCGAGACCAAGCTGTAAAAGACCTTGAATTTGCCTTGCTCAGCTAATTTCTGCGCTTCGATCGCCTCCAAATCATCAAACGCAATTTCATGCGGTTTGCGTAAATCGATCACTTCAGGCGCCTCAGCGAGCGCTTCCATCATTCGGTTGCGCCGATACCAGATCAAACCGCCAATCACCAAAGCAACCCCAACTAACCCCATCAAAATCCATAACCAAGTTGGCGGTAAGGGTAATGTAGCTTGCGGTTTCAGATCTCTTAATTGCTGGTCTTCTTCCGTAAGCACAGACTTGATCTCAACCGCAACCGGGCTCACATTTACTGAGATCAATTCTCCTTTTTGATCAACCACGGGAATTTCCATCGCAGGTGTTTGATAGCTGCCTGGCTGCCATAGGCTTACCATGATCTCCTGTGTTGTCGTTTGCGTGCCATCCTCGTTAGGGATCACTTCCGGCGCATGATCCTCTCGTACTTCAAAATCACCCCAAGCGCCTTCCATTTGCATCGGGATCACTCGGTAACCAGCCGGATGCTGAACGGTCAATGTCAGCGGGATCACGTCGCCAACGCTGTGATCGCCCTCTGCAAAACGTAGCTTGGCTTTTATATCCTCGATCTTGGGTGTGCTTTGAACGCTCAAAGTCGCCTGAGGAGTACTTGTAACCTTCCCCTCGTTCGCCCAAACCCGACTAACTAACACCATGAAGGTTAAGACCAACATGATGATCAACAATAAGAAATTTATACCTCTTTTTCTTGACTTCATCGCTCCACAACCCTATCTTTCATCGCCGTAATTTCCGCGCCCGTTTTTGAAAGAATTTCGTCAACGCATCCGTGTAATCCTCAGCCGTAGTGACAGAGATGCGATCGACCTGAGCATTTCTGAAAGTCTCCTGGCGCGCTGACCAAATTTCAACGCTGTGTTCAAGAAAGCTCTTACGCCATTCCTTCTGACTGCTGTCCAACAAAAGAGAATCGCCGCTCTCCGCATCCTCCAAGGATAACAATCCCACCGCAGGGATCGCACGCTCCAGAGGATCATGCAAGTCTATCGCAATCACATCATGCCGTCGATTGGTAACCGCCAAGATACGCGCATAGTTCTTTGGGTCGCATAGATAATCAGACACCAGGAAGAGGATGCTGCGTCGTTTCAAAACACGATTGATCGTGTCCAGCGCAAGATGAATATCGGTGCCGCGCCCTGCTGGCTCAAAGGCTAGCAGCTCTCGAATGATCAGCAGGACATGTTTGCGCCCTTTGCGTGGTGGGATCAGCAGCTCAATTTGATCAGTGAAGATCATTAAACCAACCTTATCCTGATTGTTTGTGGCTGCAAAAGCCAACACCGCCGTCAGTTCCGCCGCCAACTCTCGTTTGAAGCGCTGAATTGAACCAAAATCTCCCGAGCCAGAAGCATCCACCATTAACATGACCGTCAGTTCACGCTCTTCCACAAAGCGCTTCACATACGGTTCTCCCGTGCGAGCAGTCACATTCCAATCGATCGTACGGATTTCATCACCCGGGACATATGGGCGCACTTCATCAAACTCCATCCCGCGCCCTTTAAATACCGAATGATACTCGCCCGCATAGCTGTCATTTACTAATTTGCGCGTATGAATCTCTATCTGACGTATCTTTCGAAACAACTCACTTCCCAACATTATTCATTCCTCTTGTCATTGCGAATGTCGCATGCTCTTCTCATATATCCTTGTCATGGCACCTGTCGGACACTCTTCACACATATCCTTGTCATCGCAACTGACCGACGCTTTTCTCATTTATCTTTGTCTTCGCAACTGTCCGACGCTCTTCCCATATATCCTTGTCATGGCGAGTTTCAGACGCTCTTCCCATATAACCTTGTCATCACAACTGTCCGACGCTCTTCTCACATATCCTTGTCATTGCGAGTGTCGCACGCTCTTCTCATATATATCTTTGTCATTGCGAGTGTCGGATGCTCTTCCCGACACGAAGCAATCTCTCTCTTTGTCATGTTCCCATCCCAACAAACTTTCATCCTTTTCATAATCATTAATCATTAACCATCAACCATTAACCACTAACCATTAACCACTAACCATTAACCACTAACAATTAACCATTAACAATTAACCATTAACTACGGTACCTCCACATGATCCAAAATCCTCTGCACAATCTCCGCCGTATTGATCTCCTGAGCCTCTGCCTCATACGTCGTAATGATCCTATGCCGCAGCACATCCGCTGCAATCTGCTTGATATCTTCGGGCGTCACATAGCCACGCCCATCCAAAAAGGCATGCGCCCGCCCAGCCTCGATCATATAGATACTCGCACGCGGAGAAGCGCCGAACTCGATCAATGGCTTCAAATCCGCCAAACCGTTGCTGCCCGGGTAACGCGTCGCCTGCACTAAATTGAGCACATAATCCTTGATCTTCTCATCCACATAGATATGGCGCACCGATTCGCGCGCCTTGAGAATATCACTCGGACTGACAACCGCCTTAACCTTCGGCAACGAGACCGCCGTCATGCGCTCCACAATCATCCGTTCCTCCGTCAAGCTGGGATAATCTACGATCACCTTAAGCATAAAACGGTCGACTTGCGCTTCCGGCAATGGATACGTGCCTTCCTGCTCGATCGGGTTCTGCGTTGCCAGCACCAAGAACAATTCCGGTAGCATAAACGTCTTCCCTCCAATTGTGATCTGTCGTTCCTGCATCGCCTCCAACAACGCCGATTGCACCTTCCCGGGCGCGCGGTTGACCTCATCCGCTAAAATCAAATTGGCGAAAAGCGGTCCTTGATGCACACTGAATTCAGCCGTCTTCGGATTATAGATCTGCGTACCAATCAAATCTGCGGGCAGCAAGTCCGGTGTGAACTGCAAACGCGAAAAATCCGCTTCGATCACCTGCGCTAAAGTCTTGATCAACAGCGTCTTCGCCAGCCCCGGGACGCCTTCCAACAAGATATGTCCATCCGCTAACAGAGCGATCAAAACCCGCCGTACCAATCCCTCCTGTCCAACAATAACCTTATTGATCTCCGCTCGCAAATCCTGCAAGAACAGACCATCCCTCTCAACAATTGCATTCAATTCGCGCACTGTCGCTAAATCCATCCTATTTCTCCAATCTCTTTGTAATCTTCCAGGTTTGGGTTTTACCCTACTCCAATAATTTACCACCTAATTATAAAAATAATGTTTGATTTTTACTTTAGCCGTGACTTACCTCAACCTTAAGGGCACCTTAAAATCCCACAATCACTCCCTCTCTCAACTTGCATCCCCTCTCATTCTGCTCCAGCTTGCGTCCTCGTAGGCACCCCACTCCCTCCCCTTGCTCAAGCTTGCGTCCTCGCAAGCGCCCCCCTCTCTCCCCTTGCTCAAGCTTGCGTCCTCGCAGTCGCTCCACTCCCCCCTTTGCTCCAGCCCGCGTCCCCTCCCATTCTGCTCTAGCCTGCGTCCTCGCCTGCGTCCTCAGCTCTAGCCTGCTTATTTTCTCACTCTGCTCTAGCCTGCGTCCTCGCAGGCGCTCCACTTCCCCCTTTGCTCCAGCACACGTCCCCGCCGGCGCCAACCCATCATCTCAGTCCCCCGTATCCCCACAAACCCAACCGATCAAATCAAAAACACAATAATTTTAAGTCGCCTTTTTAGTCCATACAACCCAAAAAAAGTATGAAATAATATCATACTAAGGACATAGATATGACCAAAATAAAAGTAGCCATAACGATCGATGAAGAATTATTAAAAAAAGTAGATCACCTGGTTACAAATGGCACATTTCGGAATCGCAGCAATGCGCTTGCGAATGCTGTAAAAGACAAACTAAATAGAATCGAACAAACTCGCCTCGCTCAAGAATGTAATAAGCTCATTCCTTCTGATGAACAAGCATTAGCAGAAGAAGGATTAGATGGAGACCTCACTGAATGGCAAAAATACTAAGATTCGTACACTTTCCATCACTCGACTAACCGACCGGATAGTAGAGATCAACCCCTAAGAACTGCAACTAATCATCAATGGTCTGAACGAGATCATCAATTAAATATCCTCCACTTTTATCAATTATCTCCGCAACCATTGAAAAACTAAACAAATCCATTTATACTTCAACCAATAAAACCCAACCATATTTACAACCAGAACTAACTCTAATCATCTCGTCAAATCTCTCGGAGAGCAAAAATGGAAACCAAACAAACCCCATCCTCAGAAAAAGTTTACGGGTGTGAAACTTGCCAGATGCGAAAAAAAGGTGAAGAGAAACCTAAATCACTTATGGGAAGATTATGGCGCTGGCACACTAGTTGGTGTCCAGGATGGAAGGAATACCAGGCACACCTAGCTGAACAAACCAATTAATCATCATCAAACTACGTACAATAGATAAGACTTAAAGGCGCCTCCGCGAAGAGCACATCCCCTAAATTCACACTTCTTGGCGTCATCGGTAATATTTGCGCCCGCCCCCAGAACCGGTTGACCAGATCCATCCACCAAACGACCAGTAACCGTGTAACCCATCGCAAGACTGAGATTCGCATTCGCCTTATGTTGTCCAATTCCCAAACTGATCCTTGTCGCATTGTTAATTTGCGCCTGCTATTCCATTAACTCTCCCAATCAATTCTTCGCACAGCCTAACCCCTGCCATCGCATCAGGAACCCAATAATCTGAACCTACATATTGATGCACCTGATTATTCACAAAGCCGCCTCCAATGATGATCGGTATTTCAAAATCATGCTTTATAAATTCTTCCCGCAGCAAAGCAATCGTTTCTTTCATCGTTTCGAAGGAGGCTGTAATCAAACCAGACAATCCAACAATATCAGGTTTGATCTCAATGACCTTCCTGGCTAATTCTTCTGGGGAGACATCCACACCCAAGTCAATGACATCAAAGCCATGGCATGAGAGTAGCAACCCAAACATATTTTTCCCCAAGTCGTGAATATCACCAGAAACAGTTGCGACAATGATATTCCCAGATAATTCCCCACTCAATTGCTCGATCAATAAAGGTTTTACCATTTCAACTACTTGTCGGAATATTTCACCAGACATGATTAATCCTGCGATGAAATATTCATCACGTTCGTAACGCAAACCCACTTCGCGCATACCTTCGTTACATTCTTCAATGATCTGAATTAAATCATCCCCACGATCGATGCGTTCTCTTACGATTTTCAGAACAGCATCTTCTTCGAGATCCGCTACTAATCTAGAGAGGTTATTAAGATCATTCATACGTTTCATCACCTATATTTTGGAGCCCAACACGGGCTGTGAATCTTAAGCTATCTGGTCGCCCTACAAATCTACCCCAACTGATTGGTTTGTTTTCAAAATCATAAAAAATATGTTGTAAACAGAAGCTTGCCACGGGTAACTTCACCTTTAATATTTTTGCTTCTTCTTCGTTTAATAATGTCGCATCCATACGAATCTCACCGCTTTTTATCATCGAATCACCCGTCCCGCTAAATAATCTTTGAAGAGATATCACCTCTAATTCAGCTTCTACGATCGGTAGCTTCGGATCATAGATAATATGCTCGCGATGATATAAAATTGGCAAGTTTTCTAAGTAAATTACCCGTCTGATGAACACGGTGCGATGTCCGATTGGTATCTTAAGTTTACTCGCTGTTCGTTCATCAGCCTTCGTGATACGAGTTTCAAGGATATTAACTGAGGTTCTCTCTTCATCACTGAAGATTTCCTGTAGCTCTTGCAATTTGAAAGCAGCTTCACCGATCGTAAGGGGTTTTACAAAAGTGCCACGCCCTTGTTCAGCGACAAGATATCCCTGATCAATTAGAATATTGATCGCTCGGCGCACAGTCATAGGGCTGACACTATAATGCTTGACCAATTGCGCTTCCGAAGGAAGCTGATCGCCTGACTTGAATATCCCATCAGCCATACTCAATTTCAGAATTCTTGCTAATTGGGCATAAGCAGGCGTATACGAATCTCGATCGATCGATTTCGTTTTACCCAAGGCAGTTTCATCTGGTTTTTGTGACATTTCGTCCTACTGTACTATAAATAGATTTTTCGATCTTGACAACTTATATATATAAGTGTATAAATAGAGCAGTTTTATTATACCATAGGTTATACAAATACAGATCATTTACAAAACGGCTTAATCCATATGGACCGATTATTTTTTACAGAAATTCAACTCTGATTTCAAAATCGGTTCACACGTTTTTTGAGCCTATAAAAGTATAACCTAATGAGGAATAGATTTGATGAAAATAATAGGTGAAAAAATTAACGGAACCCGTAAACGAGTAGCTCAAGCAATTGCTGATCGCGATGGTGATTTTATCAAAGACCTTGCAGTCCGACAGGCAGAAGCTGGCGCAGCTTGGCTGGACATTAATGCCGGTACTCATCCCAAGCAAGAACCAGATGATCTAATCTGGCTGATCGAAAATATCCAATCCGTGGTAGACGCCCCATTAGCGCTTGATAGCGCCAATCCCAATGCGCTTAATATCGCCATCAAAGCAGTCAACAAAACTCCCTTGATCAACTCAATCAGTGGTGAACCGGAACGATTAGAAAAAATATTACCGATTGTCGCTGAGTATGGCTGCGAAGTGATCGCGCTAGCAATGGATGAGAAAAAAATTCCCGAGACATTCGAAAAACGCATGGCAGTGATTGATAAAGTCTTGAATCGTACACGCCAGGCTGGAATCCCAGATGAAAAGATATATGTCGATCCGCTTGCGTTGACCGTAGGCACCATGAATCAAAGCGCAGTGATCGCTTGTGATACTATTCGCGCCGTACACGATCAATACCCCGAAGTCCATTTTACAATGGGCTTGAGCAATATTTCCTTTGGTTTACCCGCCAGAAAACAGATTAATCGTGGCTTTTTGATCTTAGCAATGCAAGCTGGTTTGGATAGCGCTATCCTTGATCCCTTAGACAAAGAACTACGCGCCGCAATCGTAACAACAGAAGTCTTACTTGGTAAAGACAAGCACTGTATGAACTATATTAAAGCCGCACGCTCCGGACTATTCGATTAACTTCACACGGAGGTGACAGGAAATTGAACCAAATATCTAAGAACGAACGACTATCGACCACCAATTTTTAAGGAGAAAAGATATGACGCAACAATTAATTGACGCAATTATAGAGATGAGAGAAGAAGATTCTATAAAGATCACCAATAAACTGCTCGATGGTGGCGCTTCCCCTACCGATATATTAAATGCCTGTAAAGCAGCCATGGATGTGATCGGTCAACGCTTCGAAAACGGAGAAGCCTTTATACCAGAACTTATGATGGCTGGCGAGATGATGACGGCTGTCACTGATATCCTTAAACCACGCATGGCAAAAGATGCATCAGCTGAAAAGCTTGGTAAGATCGTCTTAGGCACCGTACAAGGTGATATTCACGATATCGCCAAAGATATCGTGGGATTTATGCTCGATCTTAACGGTTTCGAAGTCACAGATTTAGGTGTAGATGTATCCCCTGAGAAATTCGTCGAGACTGTCCAAGAGACAGGCGCAAAAATCTTAGGTCTGAGCGGTTTCTTGACCTTGGCGTTTGATCCGATGAAGGATACCGTCGAAGCTGTAAAAGCTGCTGGGCTAGACAATGTAAAAATCATGATCGGCGGCGGGCAGATCAACGAGCAGATCCGCCAATATACGAATGCAGATGCTTATGGCAAAGACGCTATGGCGGCTGTCGCAATTGCAAAAGAATGGACAAAGGAGTAATTATGTTCACAAGACCTGATAACTGGAATGAATTGTCACCCCTTGAGAGACGTAAACTTCGTCTCGATCATTGGCAGAACCAGCCTGTAGAGTTCATTACCCCCGAGGCAGAAGCAAATTACAAAGTGCGAATCGATCGCTTGCGCAAAACATATGATATGCAGCCAGTCGATCGCCGCGTCGCTGATGTTTGGATGGGCGCCAATGAATATATCGTTCGCCGCAAAGGAATCACTGGTAAAGATATCGTTTATAACCACGAAAAGCTACGCGAACCCTTGTTGGAATTCCACAACGAATTTCAGCCCGATACGGCTGCTACCCCTCTTCCTTATCCTGGCAAAATCATGGATATGCTCAATTACAAATCTTATGTTTGGGGTGGACAGAAACTTCCCGATAAATTAACCATCCAAGCGGTTGAAGCGGAACACATGTCGGGTGATGAATACAAAGAATTTGCTGCCGATCCAACCAATTTTTGGATGAAGAAATTCTTACCGCGTGTTATGCCTACGCTTGAACCCCTTGCCATGCTCACAGACCTGCCGCGCGTTTCGGAAAACGTAGACATCATCGATCTGATTCTACCGTTCGGTACTCCGCCTTTCCAGGAAATGTTGAAAACTTTGATGGAAGCTGGCAATGAACTTATGAAAATGTTAGGGGTTGTCGGGCAAACAGCCGGGATGATCGCTGCATCTGGTTTCCCCAGCATGGGTTTCAATATCGTCAAGACACCCTTCGACTATCTTGGAGATACAGTACGCGGCACCCGGGGTATCTTAATGGATATGTACCGTCGACCAGATGATTTGATCGCTGCATGTGAAGCTTATGTCCCTGTTCTCATCAACGCAGTAGTAAATGCCAGCGACCGCAACGGAGCGCCGGCTGCGATGTATGTCTTGCACAAAGGCGCCGATGCTTTCATGTCCAAAGAACAATTTGAAAAGTTCTACTGGCCAACTTGGAAGCAAGTCATGCTTGGCTTATATGAAGAAGGCATTACCAGCTATCTATTCATCGAAGGTTCCTATAATAATCGACTGGACAATCTTGCTGAGATGCCGGAGAAATCCCTGGTCTGCCATTTTGATCAAACTGAAATGGGTCCAGTAAAAGAGATCCTTAGTGACAAATTCATCATCGCTGGAAATGTTCCCGCCTCCTTGATGTCAACCGGTTCAGTCGCTGAAGTGCGCGCTTACTGCGATAATTTAGTTGAACTATTTGAAGACGCGCCAAGCTATATCCTTTCCCATGGATGCTATTTCGAAAACACAACCGATGAAAAAATGAGAGCATTCATGGATGCAGTAAAATAGTGATCAAATAATTGATCGAATGCTTGAACTAATCAATAGAATTTGAAAAATAATCCTCGTGCGCTAATTCTGTCGCACGAGGATTAAAGGGTATATAATTTCCACACAAAAAATATTTGTATTTGAGTTAAAGTAAAGACAATCTCTCAAATCCACCATAATCAATGAATAGAAAAGGAGTAAAACGTTGCAATTCACAATTGATTTCGAACCGATTGGACTTCGCGGTCAATTTATAGCTGAACAATCCTTGCTTGAATGTGCCCGTCATCTTAGCATTGAACTTGTCAGCCTCTGTAGTGGTATGGGCGCCTGCGGACATTGCAAAGTTCAGGTGATTTCGGGTCAAGTCTCTCCCCTCACAGCCGAGGAAGAAAACATTCTGAGTGAAAACGAGATCCAACAAGGCTATCGCTTGGCGTGTATGACCTACCCTCGCAGCGATCTCACACTTCATGTCCCCCCGGTTTCGATGACAGCTACACAACGTACCCAAGTGGAAGGATTGGAAGTGGATACAGACCTAGACCCTATCGTTCAAGGAGTGAATATTCAACTTACCAAGCCAACGCTTAACTCTCCTCTAACTGATATTCAGAACATCTGTCAAACACTTAACGCTCAAGGCATCAACATCGATAAGGTCGATTTTCGTGTTCAGCAATTATTATCCAGGGTCATTCGCGAAAACGACTGGTCTATACGCATAGCAATCCGAGATAAAGAGATTATCGCGGTTTGTTCACCCTCCACACGCTGGTTGGGTTTTGCCGTAGACATCGGAACGACTAAAATCGCTGGCTATTTGATCGATCTTGAAACCGGAAAAACACTGGCATCCAAAGGAGTGATGAATCCACAAATCTCGTATGGTGAAGATGTCGTCTCGCGTATTGTAGCTGCAAGTAAATCTCCAGAAAACACAGCTAAACTCCAATCCCTTCTAACTGATGCGCTCAACCAATTAGCGATAGATTTATGCACCAAGAGTGAGACTCACCCAAGTGAGATCGTTGAAGCAGTCGTCGTAGGTAACACCGCCATTCATCATCTTTTCTTAGGCTTATCGGTCAAACAACTCGGTCTTTCCCCCTTTATTCCAGTGACGAATTTCGCCCTGAATGTCAAAGCCCGCGATATTGGACTAAATCTTGCGACTGGCGCTTATATCCATATGCTTCCTAATATCGCTGGATATGTGGGCGCCGATCATGTTGCCATGTTGCTGGCTACGCGCATCGCCGAATTAAATGGAGTCACATTAGCGATCGACATCGGTACTAACACAGAAATTTGTCTGAACAACAATGGTGTCATGACCAGTGTCTCTTGTGCCTCAGGACCTGCATTCGAAGGCGCCCATATTAAATTTGGGATGCGGGCTGCCCCAGGAGCGATTGAACATTTCCGTTTTTATAAGGATGACTTAGAAATTCAAACGATCGAGAACAAACCCCCAGTCGGTATCTGTGGCTCTGGTTTACTGGATATCATTGCTCAATTGCTCGCTAATCAGATCATTGAAAAAAGTGGAAGATTTAATCACCATCCCCTCATTCAAAAAAATGATGGTAAAGCTGAGTTTACCTTAGTACAACGTCTGGATGGCGACAATATCACGCTATCGCAAAAAGATGTACGTGAATTGCAGCTTGCCAAAGCAGCTATCCGCTTGGGTATCGAAGCGCTCTTAGAAGATCAGGGATTAACAGAATTAAACCTAGATAAAATCATCATTGCTGGCGCCTTTGGAACTTTTATCGATGTTCAAAGCGCCATTATAATCGGGATGCTTCCTGATCTCCCACAAGAACGTTTCATACAAGTCGGTAATGCTGCCGGTACAGGCGCCCGAATGGCGTTGATTTCACAAGTTGAACGTGACAAAGCAAGTAAGATCGCACAACGCGTCGGTTATATCGAACTAGCGAAGATCCCCAATTTTGGTCGTAAATTTGCCCTAGCAACCAACTTCGGATCCTGATTTTAAAACAAGACTGCTTCCTCGCGCCACCTCGCAATAACAATAACAGACACCCTATTCACAGTGACAATATCAAAGTATTGTATAAATTTATTATGAACTGCTCCCATTCTATGGTATCATAGCGACAGACCTACACAATAATACGCCAACTTATTAAATTAAATCTGAGTTGTGATTTCCTTGATGATTTCGGTACCTATTCTTTTTTTTGACGGTATAAAATGATTTTTAAAAATAAACCCTCTTACAAAGAATTACAGCAGCGCTTAACCAAAACAGAAGCAGCTCTCAACGCTTTACGCTCAGAACAGATCGATTCCAGTTCAGAAAACAGCAAAACCTTGCTGGCGCGCATTACACAAGCAGAAGCTCGCGGCTCTCACCTCGAACAAGTATTATTGGGCATGCGCAATATCAGTCAATTGATCGCCCATCCAATCGCATTTATATCTCCAGACTTTCGTTATCTCTCTGTCAATCATGCCTATACCAAATACTTCGGTGTAGATACCGATCAGATCATCGGTCATACCTCTGCGAATTTCTTAGGTAATGAGGTATTCAATTCGCAGATCAAACCAAGCCTACAGCGCTGTTTACAGGGAGAAACCGTTCGTTTCCAAACCCAAATAAATTTCACATCGCTCGGAAAACGCTGGCTAGATATCAACTACTTGCCTTATTTTGATGAGCATGGTGTGATTAAAGGTGTGGTTGTACAAAGTTATGATATCACTGAGCAAAAACAAGCGCAGCTTGCCTTGCAGGAAAGTGAAGTAAAGTTCCGTACTCTCGTCGATCAAGCGCCGCAAGCTCTTTTCCTGCATGCCATGGATAGCGCCATTTTGGATGTCAACCAAGCTGCGGTAGAGCGTTATGGCTATTCACGTCGAGAACTGCTTTCAATGTCCACTAGAGATATCGACCCAGACTACAAAGAGCGTGAAGACTCAGGGCGTTTCTGGCAGGAACTAAAGGAAGCTCATACCATAACCTTTGAAGCAAGGCACCGCCGTAAGGATGGCAGCCTTTTTCCGGTTAAGATTCGTCAATCTGCTGTTGAGATCCAGGGACAAAAATGTATTTTTTCCTTAGCAGAAGATATTACTGAGCAGAAAAAAGCTGAACAATCTCTGCGCGACTCAGAAGAGTTATTTAGGACCGTATTTGAGCATGCTGCTGTGGGTATTGCTCAGGTAGCGCCTAACGGACGATTTCAGCAAGTAAACACAAAACTATGCGAAATCACCGGATATACGAAAGAGGAATTTCGTGAGTTAAACTTCGCTGATATCACCCATCCCGACGACTTATATCTCGATGAAACCCAAATCGCTCGAGTTCTATCTGGAGAAATCAATGGCTTTGAAATTGAAAAACGTTATCATCATAAAGAAGGCTATCCGATCTGGATTAAGTTATACTCAAGAGTATTAAGGGATGAAAATGGAAGCGCCAAATATGCGATCGCCTCGATCACTGATATAACGCAAGAGAAAGTAACCCTGAAAAAATTGGAACAATCTGAACAAAAATTCCGCGATCTTGTTGATAACACCATTGACTGGGTTTGGCAGGTTGATGACGATTTGAACTTTATCTACACAAGCCCAAATGTTCAGCAGCTCACAGGCTATTCCATTTCAGAAGTGCTTGGTAAGAAACCTTTCAATCATATGCAGGAAGATGAATCAAAGAGAGTGAAAGCTATTTTTGATAAGATCATCCCCAAACGAGAACGCATTCTCAATCTGGAAATTCATCAAACCCACAAAAATGGAAAACCAATCGTATTTGAAACCAATGCTACCCCAATATTTGAAGACGACGGCAGTTTGGCAGGTTACTTCGGTACTTGCCGAGATATTACCGAACGTAAACAAAACGAGGAAGATCTACGCTTATATTTTTACTCATTAAGTCAAATTAAAGACCGTGTTGTTATCACCGATTTAGAAGGCAATATTTTTTATATCAATGATTCTACCTGCCGTATGCTGGGTAGAACTCGTGAAGAGTTGATAGGGCAGAATGTAGCGACTTTTGGCGAGGACGACTCAACCGGTATCACCCAAGCGAATCTCATCAAAAAGACTCGCCAAGATGGGTTTTGGCGGGGTGAAGTCACCAATTATCGTGCGGATGGCAGCCCAGTATACTTAGACAGCCGCATTTTTCTAGTTAAAGATGATCAGGGACATTCGATCGCGCTTTGTGGAATTAGCACCGATATCACAGAAAGCAAGCGTGCTCAGGAAGCTTTGCGTGATAGCGAGCAGCTATTGCGTGATGTCATTGATACTGATCCAAGCTGTATCTTTGTAAAGGACCGCCAAGGAAAATATATCCTTGTAAACCAAGCCATCGCTAAACTCTACGGTACTTTTCCTGAAGATATGCTTGGTAAAACTGATCGAGATTTTATTGGCGCAGAGGTTGCCACAAAAGAAGAATTGGAGAAATTTATATTAAACGACCTTCAGGTTATAGAAAGCAACCAACTCAAATTTATTCCTGAAGAAAGTATGACCTATCCGGATGGGAGTGTACACTGGTTTCAAACCCATAAAGTACCCATTCAAATCGAGGGCAAAGGAGTGTGCTTGCTAGGTGTTGCGATCGATATTACCGAACGCAAACGGATCGAAGATGTCTTACGCAAAAACGAAGCCATCCTAAACGAAGCCCAGGAAATCGCGCATGTTGCTTCATATTTCTGGGATGTTAATTCTGATAAATTGGAGTGGTCGCGCCATATGTTTAAGATTGCCGGATTAGACCCAGAGACATTTACTGGCAAATTATCCGATACGATCAACCAAATGATACACCCCGCTGACCGTGATATGGTAAACGACCAAATTGTAGAGATGGTCAAACAAAAACGCACCTCGGAAATGGAATTTCGTTTAGTACGTCCAGATGGAGATGTACGCTGGCTTCGATCGCGTGCTCGATTCACCTTTGACGATCAGGGTAATCCCATCTTCGCGACTGGCGTACATCACGATATCACTGACTATCATCAAGTTATGCAAGACCTCAGTGAAAGTGAACGACAGTTAGACTTGATCCTCAATTCCACCTCTGAAATGGTAGTTTTCTATGACATAGATTTGCGGATTATCTGGGCAAACCAAGCCTCTGCTCAATCGGTACAATTATCTTCACAGGACCTTATTGGAAAACACTGTTACGAATTATGGCGCCAGCATGATAAACCCTGTCAGGACTGCCCTGTTTTGTTTGCCCGAGATCATAAGGAACCGCATCGAGGCGAACAACAAACTCCCGATGGTCGTTATTGGTCCATTCGCGGTTACCCGGTTTTTGATGACATGGGCGAAGTTACCGCACTGATTGAATTTACCTTAGATATTACCAAACAAAAGAAAGCCGAGCAAGAATTACTAAAATATCGTGATCACCTTGAAGAATTAGTTCATGCACGAACCGAGAAATTAAACAAGATGATCAATATGATGGCTGGACGGGAAGTGAGAATGGCTGAATTAAAGGAAGCGATCAAGAAACTACGATCACAACTATCTTCTGCGGGTATTGAGCCTCTGGCAAACGATCCACTCCTTGAAGCGCTGGAAGAATTTGAATAGAACGTTCAATCGATAGATTCTCCCTATATAAGAAGAATATCATCAACTCAACCTACACGTAGGTTAAGTTGCCATCTTGACCACAGCCGAGTTGCCAACCCAACTTACCGTAGGTTAAGATGTTATCTTGACCTTAGTCGGGTTACCAACCCAACTTACCGTAGGTTAGGATGCCATCCTGACCACACAGTCGGGTTACCAACCCAACTTACAAGTAGGTTAAGATGTTATCTTGACCACAATCTGGTTACCAACTCAACTTACCGTAGTTTAAGATGCCATCTTGACCTTAGTCGGGTTATCAACCCAACTTACCGTAGGTTAGGATGTCATCCTGACCACAGTCGAGTTACCAACCCAACTTACCGTAGGTTAGGATGCCATCCTGACCATAGTCGAGTTGCCAACTCAACATACCGTAGGTTAGGATGTCATCCTGACCACAGTCGAGTTGCCAACTCAACTTACACGTAGGTTAAGATGTTATCTTGACCTTAGTCGGGTTACCAAACCAACTTACCGTAGGTTAAGATGCCATCCTGACCATAGTCGAGTTGCCAACCCAACTTACAGTAGGTTAAGATGTTATCTTGACCTTAGTCGGGTTACCAACCCAACCTACAGTAGGTTAGGATGCCATCCTGACCACACAGTCGAGTTGCCAACTCAACATACCGTAGGTTAAGATGCCATCCTGACCACAGTCGAGTTGCCATCTCAACCTACACGTAGGTTAGGATGTCATCCTGACCACAGTCGAGTTACCAACCCAACTTACCGTAGGTTAGGATGCCATCCTGACCTTAGTCGGGTTATCAACCCAACTTACCGTAGGTTAAGATGCCATCTTGACCTTAGTCGGGTTATCAACCCAACTTACCGTAGGTTTAGATGCCATCCTGACCACAGTCGAGTTACCAACTCAACATACCGTAGGTTAGGATGCCATCCTGACCACATAGTCGAGTTGCCAACCCAACTTACCGTAGGTTAAGATGCCATCTTGACCATAGTCGAGTTAGCGCTCTAACTTACCGTAGTTTAAGATGCCATCCTGACCACAGTCGAGTTGCCAACCCAACTTACCGTAGGTTATGATGCCATCCTGACCATAGTCGAGTTGCCAACCCAACTTACCGTAGGTTAAGATGCCATCTTGACCACAGTCGGGTTACCAACCCAACTTACAGTAGGTTAGGATGTCATCTTGACCACAGCCGAGTTAGCAACTCAACTTACCGTAGGTTAGGATGTCATCCTGACCACAGTCGAGTTGCCAACCCAACTTACCGTAGGTTAAGATGCCATCTTGACCACAATCGAGTTGCCAACTCAACATACCGTAGGTTAAGATGTCATCCTGACCACAGTCGGGTTACCAACCCAACTTACCGTAGGTTAGGATGGTATCCTGACCACAGTCAGGTTAGCGCCCTAACTTACCGTAGGTTAAGATGCCATCTTGACCACATAGTCGGGTTGCCAACCCAACTTACTGTAGGTTAGGATGTCATCCTGACCACAGTCGAGTTGCCAACTCAACTTACCGTAGGTTAAGATGCCATCTTGACCACAGTCGAGTTATCAACTCAACTTACCGTAGGTTAAGATGTTATCTTGACCTTAGTCGTGTTACCAACCCAACTTACACGTAGGTTAGGATGTCATCCTGACCACAGTCGAGTTGCCATCTCAACCTACACGTAGGTTAGGATGTCATCCTGACCACAGTCGAGTTA
>Ga0172370_10003822_pt1 | contig 20577 bp, 15 predicted proteins | sample LakKiv5m_FD_114538 | JGI IMG/M metagenome (GOLD analysis project Ga0172370, IMG submission 114538) | Freshwater microbial communities from Kabuno Bay, South-Kivu, Congo - kab_022012_11.5m | ecosystem: Environmental > Aquatic > Freshwater > Lake | place: Democratic Republic of the Congo...
AGAAGAGCAGGTCCTGACCGTGATCAAGGGCCTCGAGCTCCTCTGCCTGGGCAAGAAGGCCTCGTTCGAGGTCGAGTACTCCGGCGGGCATTACGTCAAGGCCGGCACGACGATCGAGGTGCCCGATCTCGTCGACATCACCTGCCAATGGTGCGGCACGCCGTTCTACACGCGCGAAGGCGACACCATCGAGTTCTGCGTGCACTGCGGCCGCTTCGACCGACGGCAGTTCAAGACCTTCCAGGATCTCCAGCAGTGGACGCGCGAGCAGAGCTGGAGCTTCCTCTCCGCCGTCCCGCACCTGTCGGTCTTCGCGGTCGTGAAGGACACGACCTGGAGCCTGCGGCTCGCGCGCAGCCAGGACGAGCTCGAGCTCACCGGCAACTGGGCCGACGTCAAGCCGTTGTCGATCGACCGCTGAACCTCACCCCTACGGTTCGAACGACACCAGCCCCCGTAGCGTCTCGAGCTTCTTCGGGCTCAGGCCCTTCACGTCGTCCAGCTGCTCCAGGCGCGTGAAGCCTCCCAAGCGCGCACGTTGCTCCACCAGGCGCACGGCCAGGCCAGGTCCCACCCCCGGAAGCGCGTCGAGATCGGCCACCGAGGCGCGGTTCAGCGGGATCGGTACGCCCAGGGCCAGGCGCACGTGCCCGGGAATCTCGTCGTGACGCACGCCGCACTCGTCCCGCCAGGCGTTCACGCGCACGCGGGTCCACGGCCGCACGCGGTGCAGCAGGTCGAAGTCCAGCGGCTCGCAGGGCGGGTCCTCATCGAGGCGTTGGAGCAGATCCGCCAGCGAGGGCTCGCCTTCCGCGCAGGCCAGCACCGGCCGCGCCCCGAGCATCAGCAAGGCGGGACCGCAGGCCGCCGTGGGTGCGGGCCTCGGACTCTCCCCCGGCGCCCCCAGGCGGCCGACCAGCGGGACCCCGGCCCCGAGCAGGGCCAGCGCGCCGAGGAAGGCCGCGTAGGCCCGGGCGGGCTTCGCGAGAGCAGAGGCCATGTCAGATGAAGCGCAGCAGGCGCAGGCGGGCAGACGACAGCGTGAACTTCACGTCGCGGCGGTAGCCCAGGGCGTCGCCACCGATCTGGAAGGGCATCTCGCGATCGAACTCGACCGCCACGTCCTCGGCCATCACCGACCAGAAGCCGTCTTCGATGAAGCGGCCCTTCCAGATGGTGCCCAGCTTGAACACCGCGCGGGCGATCGAGCCGAAGATGACGCGCAGCTCGAAGTAGCCGGGGTGCCGCAGCGCGTTCGGGAAGATCTTGATGCCGTGCCCGTAGTAGGGCGCGGTGGCCGCGCTCACCATGTGGGCTTCGCCCTCGTAGATCACCTGCCCGGGGCCGTACTCCTCGATGGGGGCGCCGTCGACGTCGACCCGGAACGCCAGCTTGCCGGTGTTGACCACGCGGGCGTGCGTATGCCTCCCAGCGAGGGCGTCGCCGATCACCTGCGGCACCGTGCGACCGAAGCTCGCCAGCAGGTAGCCGCCGAGCCCCTGCAGCACCGGCTTCATCACGCGGTTCTCGGCGTAGCGCTTCTTGATGTGCACGTAGTCGTTCAGGATGCGCGCGTCGATGCCGAGCCCCGCAAACGGAAAGACCCGGTCCTCGGACTCGAGCAACCCGATGTGCTGGTAGTCGACCTGCTTGCGCAGCACGTAGGTTTCGAGATCGTGCAGGTAGTCGCCCGACGAGACCATGCTGGCGATGGCGTTCCCGGTGCCGAGGGGCAGCACGCCCAGCGCGGGCAACGGGGCCTGGGTCGCCACCAGGTCGTTGATGAACTGGATGACCGTACCGTCGCCGCCGCCCGTGAAGACCGCGTCGAAGCCCGCCTCGACGACCTTTCGGGCGATGTCGCGAGAATCTTCGAGCGAACGGCTGTAGAAGATGTTCCGCTCGGGGACGAGCTCGTGGATGGTCGCGCGCACCTGCGGCGTGACCCGCTTGGCGTTGTCGTTCAGGACTACCGCGAGGTTGTATTCACCGAGCTCACGCTTCACGCCACGCGCCTCTGTTGCGATCGCACGGCGAACGATATCCGCGCGGGAATGGAGGGTCCAGCAGAAATGTTTCCTCGGGGGTGTGCGAGGGCGACGTGCCTCGGGAGCGCGGTCGCGCCGACCGCGGTGGACGCTCCGTGCCCGGGATGGTACAGTTTGATCGTGCAGAACAAGACTCGCCTTCACGCCGCCGTCGACCCCAACAACTTCGAGGAGGAGACATGCGGATCGACATGCACCTCAAGGACATCGAGCTCACGCCGTACACCCGTGAGCAGGTCGAGAAGAAGCTGACCAAGATCCTCAGCCGCCTGCCGAAGGACGTCCCGCTGAAGGTCTCGTTCGAGGACAACCGCCAGTCGTACCGCGCGCTCGTGCAGGTGCACCACCAGGGCAAGGAGCTCATCGGCCGCGGCGAGTCCAAAAACATCCTGACGGCGCTCGAGAACGCGATCGGCAAGGTCGACCGCCAGTTCGAGAAGCAGCACGACATGAGCACGACCCGCCGGGTCGAGCTCGAGTAGGGCCCGCGGCGAGCAGCCGTCGCGGGGGGGGACCGCGTCGGCTCGAACCAACGCACAAGGGGAGGGGTCGCGCATGGATGGCCGTATCGTGACGCTGCTGTTCGCCCTGACCGCGTTCGCCCTGGCCGGGTGCTCCAAGCCGACGGGCTCCGACGCCCCGAAGAAGGACACGCCGGCCAAGAAGACCGAGGCCACCGCAACGGCGCCCTCGCCCGCCACGGCCCCGACGCCGAGTCCGGCCGAGGCCACGCTGGCCACGGCCGAGGGCCTGAACCCCAAGGCCTTCCCCGACGACGAGCTGCGAGCCGTGCTCTGGAAGCTCCGCTACCCCAAGCAGGAGCAGTGGGTGGTCGAGGTCGCCGCGACCAAGCCCGAGCCCGTGGCGCTCGAGCACCTGATCAAGGCCACCACGGTGTCGTGCCCGCAGCACTGCCCGAACATCCGCTCGCAGGCGGCGCGCATCCTCCTGTCCTGGAAGAACCCGTCGCCCGCCATCGAGGAGGCGCTGCTCGACTTCGTGACCCACGAGAAGGACAACGACGTGCTCGCCACGGTCATCAGCTCCATCGACGCCTACCACCCCACCGGTGTCGAGCTGCCCAAGGCGCTGCTCGGCTTCCTGAAGGGGCACGAGGACAAGATGGTGCGTGCTTACAGCGCCGTCGCCCTGGGGGTCTTCGACTACCAGGACGCCAAGCCCGCCATGATCAGCGCGCTCGACGACCCCGAGTCGTGGGTGCGGCTGATGGCCCTGCAAGGGCTGCGCAAGCTGAACGCGCGCGACGCCCTGCCCGCGATCAAGAAGCTGCAGAGCGACCCCAACGTGCGCGTCAAGGAGCGCGCGCGAGAAGTTACCCGCGCCTTGGGCGGGTAACTTCTCGCGGTTATTGTCTTCGGCGTGGACCCTGGAGTCCACGCCGTGCGAGCGTCCGATAGCCGCTCGCGTACCCCCTTCCCTTCCGGAGAATCCGTCATGTCCGACGTAAAAAAACATCCCCTCGACGCCCTGGTCCAGCTCATGGCCACGCTGCGCTCGCCCGAGGGCTGCCCCTGGGACCGCAAGCAGACGCCCGCCACGTTGAAGACGTTCGTGCTCGAGGAGGCCTACGAGGTGGCCGCGGCCATCGACGAGGGCGATCCCGCCGAGTTGCGCGACGAGCTCGGCGATCTCTTGTTCCAGGTGGTGTTCCAGGCCCAGATCGCGCACGAGAACGGCCACTTCGACCTGAACGACGTGGTCCGCGGGGTCACCGACAAGATGACGCGACGGCACCCGCACGTGTTCGGTGACGGACGCGCCGACACCGCCGAGGCCGTGCTCGACCAGTGGGAGCAACGCAAGAAGAAGGACGAGGGGCGCGGCGTGTTCGACGGGCTGCCGGCGGCGCTCCCCGCGCTCCTCAAGTCGTTCCGGGTTCAGGAGAAGGCGGCGCGCGTGGGCTTCGACTGGCCCGACGTCACCGGTCCCATCGCCAAGATCCACGAGGAGACCGCCGAGCTCGAGGAAGCCATCGCCGGCGGCGACCAGGCCGCCATCGAGCACGAGCTCGGCGACCTGCTGTTCTCGCTGGTCAACGTGGCCAGGGCGCTGAAGCTGAACCCCGAGTTCGCCCTGGGCCGCACCACCGACCGCTTCGTCGCGCGCTTCAAGGCCATGGAGAAGCTGGCCGACGCCCGCGGCGTCACCTTCAGTGACCTGACGCTGGCCGAGATGGACGCGCTGTGGGACGAGGTCAAGGCCACTGACGTCTGAATACCCGCCACCGGAAGGGCGCAATGAATTGCGCCCCTGCGAAAAAAAAAAAGGGCGGCCCTTTCGGACCGCCCCTTTCTCTCAGCCGAGGCTGAGGCCGCAGCGCACTACGTAGGGACGTAGCGCGCTACGTCCCTACTTGCAGGTATTGTTGGCGGGGATGCACGCCTTGTTGCCGTCGGCGTTGCCAACCTTGTCCTTGGACTCCTTGCACGTGGCGCCGCCGTCGGTGCCGGTGCAGTCGCCGTCGGCCGCGCACGCGGGCGCGCAGCGGTAGTCGGCCGTGAAGCCGAGGCCGCCCACGTTCACGCACGCGTAGCCGGCCGTGCAGTCGGCGTTCTCGGTGCAGGGCACGCACGTGGCGGCCTTCTGGCAGCGCGGGACGACCACGTCGTAGGCGTCATTGGCGCGATCGACGTAGGTGTAGGGGTGGCAGACCTCGTCGTTGGCGCAGTCGCCGTCGACCTTGCAGAACTTCGAGCAGTAGCCCTTGGCCTTCTCGACGTCGGGCATGCACAGGCCGCTCTGGCAGGTGTCGCCGGCGAAGTCGTCGGCGGGGTTCGGCTCGCACGCGGCGCCCAGGGCGAGGGTGGCCTTGTCGCCGGCGTTCATGCACAGCCAGTCGACCTTGCCGGCCACGTCGGGGTTCGAGGCGATGACCATCGGTACGCAGGTCTCACCGGCGGTGGCGCAGGTGTAGTCCGTCGAGCAGTCGGCCAGCGAGTCGGTGTCGGCCGTCGGCAGGCACACGGGCAGGTACAGGTCGTCCTTGCGATCCATCGTGCCGTTCCAGCCCCACAGCAGGGCGCGGCAGATGCTCTTGTAGAGCTGGCCCTCGATGGTGATGCTGGCGGCGCAGTCGGTCTGGGCCAGGCAGGTCTCGGTGCAGAAGCCAGCCATGTTGGCTTCGGGGTCGGAGCCCAGGCACAGGCCGGAGTTGCACGTGGCGTTCACGACCTCACCGCACAGGTCGCCGTAGTTGCCCTTGGCGGCGTCGCGCGGCATGCACTGGCCGTTCAGCTCGAGGTCGCCGGCCGCGGGGCCGGACTCGTACCACTGGCACAGCTCGGTGGCGCCACCGGCGCACTCGGAGGCCACCATGCAGTCGCCCGAGGTGCCGTTGAAGGTCTGGCAGGCCCACAGGGGCAGGTAGGCGTCGTCGGTGCCGTCCTCGTCGGCGTCGAGGTTGTACTCGAACGCGACGGTGCACTTCTGGTCCTTGTCGGTGGCGCAGTCGGTGTCGTCACCGCACATGCCGCCGCAGTAGCCGCCCAGGCAGAGGTAGGGGTTCTTGCAGATCGGGCCGGGGATGTTGTCGTCGGGGTTCTCGTCGCACACTTCGCCGAACTCGACCACGTTGGCCGGCTTGGCCATGCACGAGCCCTCGAACTTGTCCATCGTGTCGGCGATGAACGGACGGCAGAAGAACGCGCTGTCGGGGCAGTCGGCTTCCTTCACGCAGCTCTTCGGGAAGCAGACGTCGTCCTTCCAGCCGTCGGCCGACAGCTCCATGTCCTTCTTGCACTCCCACGCCGAGCAGTCGGTGTCGGTGGTGCAGTCGACGGCCTGGTTGTTGGCGCACTTGCCGCCCTGGCACGCGTTGGCGGTCTGGCAGTCCTCGTTGGCCGCGCAGAAGGCCGAGCAGCCGATGGTGAAGCAGAAGCCGTTGGCGCAGTAGGCCACGTCGCCGGCCAGCGGGTCGTCGTTGCAGGCCGTGGCGATGTCCTCGGAGCCGTTCTTGATGTTGGTCTGGCAGCGCGACTCGTAGGTGCCGCCGATGTAGGTCACGGCGCAGGCCTCGCCCTGGGGGCAGTCGGCCGACGAGTTGCACTTGGCGAGCGTGGTGCCCGGGTAGCAGATGCCCGTGGGCTGGTAACCGGCCGGCGCGATGTTGACGCAGCGCAGGTTGGCGCCCACGATGCCGTCGACGCCGCCGGCGCAGTCGTTGTTCGGGGCATCGACGTCGTCGACGCCATCGGCGCCCGCGGCGCCGGTGGTGTTGTTGACCTGGTCCTTGGAGATGGCGCAGAACTTCGAGCAGTAGGGCGCGAAGCACAGGTCGGTGTCGCACTGGGCGTTCAGGCAGTCGAAGTACTCCTGGGTCGCCGTGTCGGGGGCGCCCGCCTCGGGCGGACGGCAGACGTCGTTCGGGCCGCAGGAGCCGCCGAGGGGCTGCTTACCGGCGACGCACTGGCCGGTCAGGCTGCACTCCTGGCCCTGGCCGCAGGCGCCACAGGTGCCGCCGCAGCCGTCGGGGCCGCACTGCTTGCCGGTGCACTGGGCTTCGCAGATGTCGCAGGTGCCGGCCGCGTTGCAGGTCTCACCGGTCGCGCAGCCGGGGGCGCAGGTGCCGCCGCAGCCGTCGGGGCCGCACACCTTGCCGGTGCACTGGGCGTTGCACACTTCGCAGGTGCCCGCCGCGTTGCAGGTCTGGCCGGTGGGGCAGGTGCCGCACGAGCCCTGGCAACCGTCGGGTCCGCAGACCTTGCCCGTGCACTGGGGCTCACAGATTTCGCCCACGCACGCGCCGTCGACGTTGCAGGTCTGGCCCGCGGTACAGGTGCCGCAGGTGCCGCCGCAGCCGTTAGAGCCGCACACGCGCGCGGTGCCGTTGTCGTTCGTGCACGCGGGCGTGCACTCGCCGTCGGGCGCCGTATCGGGCGTGTTCACGTCTTCGTCGACGCCATCATTGCCCGTGTTGCCGCCGTCGCCGCCGCCGCACGCCGGCAGGACGAACAGCCCGAGAGCCGTCACCAGGAGCACCGCGACCAGGGACCTGAGCTTCATCTTTTTTCTCCTCAATGGGTATCCACAGAATCCGAGTCACTCTAGGGAAGCCCCCCCCACGGGTCAAGCGGAATTTGTGGGACGAAACCGGGGAGAGTCAGTATCCTGACGCTGCTTTTTCGCGGGGGAGCATGGGTCGCTACGGGTGGGCCTTCGCGGTCGGGATCATCCTGGCCTTGGTGGCGGCCGCGCTGGCCATGCTGGCAGGGACGACCGGCCTGGGCCTGCCCGGGCCCGAGGTGGCCGCCCTGCGGGCGCTGCGCCTGGCCGCCTCGGCCCTGGTGGGCGCCTCCCTCGCGGTCGTCGGCACGGCCTTCCAGACCCTGCTCCGAAACGCCCTGGCCGACCCGTACATCCTGGGCGTGTCGGGGGGCGCGGCGCTGGGCGGCACACTGGCCCTGGCGGCGGGGCTCCCGGCCTGGGTGTTGCCGCTGGGGCCGCTGGTCCTCGAGCTCGACGCCACCTTCCTCGGGGCCTTCGTGGGCGGCCTCGCCTCGATCCTGTTCCTGTTCGGGCTGGCGCTGCGCGGGCGGGGGGCCATGCTGCACCCCTGGGCGCTGCTGCTGGTCGGGTTCGCGCTCAACGCCTTCTGCTCGGCGCTGGTGCTGTGCGTGCGCGCGCTCGTCGAGACCCAGAAGACGCAGGAGATCCTGTACTGGCTGGTGGGTACACTCTCCGACACGCGCCTGACCGCGCCGAACCTGGCCCTCTTCGGGCTGACGTTCATCCTGGGCGGGGGGTACCTGCTGTCGCAGGCCAAGGCGCTCGGCGTGCTGGCCCTGGGCGACGACGCCGCGCGCAGCCTGGGGCTCCGGCCAGAGCGCGCCCGGCTGGCCCTGTTCGCGGCCGCGTCGCTGGTCGTGGCGCTGTCGGTCTCGCTGGCCGGCATGGTCGGGTTCGTGGGCATCCTGGTGCCCCAGGCGGTGCGGCTCTCGTTCGGCGCCGACCTGCGCTACGTGCTGCCGTTGTCGGCCCTGTACGGCGCCGTGTTCCTCGCCCTGGCCGACACGGCCACGCGCCTCCTGTTCCTGGCGTTCGCGACCGAGTTGCCCGTGGGGCTCGTCTCGGCGCTGATCGGCGCCCCCATCTTCGTGTGGATTCTGCGGCGCGAGGTGCGCGATGCTTGAGGGTCGCGGCCTGCACCTGGCGTACGGCGCCACCGAGGTGCTGCACGGCGTCGACGTGACGGTGCGACCCGGACGCATCGTGGGCGTAATCGGGCCGAACGGCTCGGGCAAGTCCACGCTGCTGCGGGTGCTGGCCGGAGTACAGCTGCCAAGCGCGGGCGAGGTGCGGGTCGACGGGCGTCCGGTGCGGCGCGGGCGCGAGTTGGCACGCAGGCTGGCGGCCGTGTTCCAGTCCGAGAGCGTGCCCTTCCCCTTCACCGTGCGCGAGCTCGTCACGTTGGGGCGCTTCCCCCACGCGCCCGCCGGTCTCGGCTGGCAGCACCTCGACCACGCGGCCGTCGATCGCGTGCTCCGGCAACTCGAGCTGACAGAGTTGGCCGAGCGCCGCTTCGACGAGCTGTCGGGGGGCGAGCAGAAGCGCGTGCTGTTAGCGCGCGCGCTGGCCCAGGAGCCCGAGTTCCTGCTGCTCGACGAGCCTACGGCGGCCCTGGACCTGCACCACCAGGTGGCGCTGCTCGAGGTGCTGTCCGAGCTGCGGGCCACGCGCAACCTGGGGCTGGTGGCGGTGCTGCACGATCTGAACCTGGTGGCCCAGTTCTGCGACGAGGTGGTGCTGCTGGACCACGGCCGCGTGCGCTCGGTGGGCACGCCCGCCGAGGTGCTGGTCTACCCGGTGCTGAAAGAGGTGTTCGGGGTCGAGCTCTACATCGGTGTGAACGAGCTCACGGGCACGCTGCACGTACACCCGATGCGTCGGCACCCCGTTCCGAATTCGTAGGGGCGCCGCTCGCTACGCCGCTGCGGCTACAGCCGCATGCCACCGGTGACGTCGATCGTCTCGCCCGACAAATACTCGTTCTCGACGATGTACTTGACGGTGTGCGCGATCTCGTCGGGGCGGCCGATGCGGCCGATGGGGATCATCTTCTCCATCTTCTCGCGGGCTTCCTGCTGCATGGACTTCAGCACCATCTCGGTGCCGATGAAGCCCGGAGCCACCGCGGCGCAGCGCACGCCCCAGCGCGCGAGCTCCTTGGACCACGCCACGGTCATGGCGACCACGCCGGCCTTGGTGGCCGAGTAGTTGGTCTGGCCCATGTTGCCGTAGCGCGCGATCGACGAGATGGGGACGATGACGCCCCTTCCCTGCTTGGCCATGCGCACGGCGGCCTCGCGGCCCGTGAGGAACACGCCGGTCAGGTTCACGCTGAGGACCTGGTTCCACTGGTCCAGGCTCATGCCGAAGCCCAGCTCGCCGGTCTCCTTGTTCTTCTTGATCAGCAGCGCGTCGCGGATGATGCCCGCGTTCAAGACCGCCACGTCGACCCGCCCGAAGCGCGCGTCGATGCTCGTGTACAGCCTGGCCACCGAGTCGGCGTCGGTCACGTTGCACGGAAACGCGGCCACCTCGGCGCCCGTGTCGGCCGCCAGCTTCAGGGCCGCGCCCTTCAGCTCGTCCTCGAGCATGTCGCAGAGCACGATGCGCGCGCCCAGCCGGGCGAAGTACTCGGCCACCGAGTACCCGATGCCGCGCGCGCTGCCGGTCACCAGGACGACGCTCCCCTTGATCTCCATGACTTCCCCCTCGATGGAATGGTAGCGGACCGGTTGACTTTGACGCAGGCGACGCTGCGCGTCAAGGCGGCTGTGGCCCCTTTCGAATCAGGACCGGCAGCACCGGATCCCGACCACGGTAAACGTGCCCATCGGTGGATCGGCGCCGCGCTGGGCGCCCCGCTGGAACCACACCGGCTTGAGCCAGTCGGCGCCGCGGTGCGAGCGGTACTGCCCCGACAACCAGTCGCCCTCGGGCCACACGCACTCGGTGCGGGCGCTGCCGTCGACCGGCGCGCCGTCGTAGGAGGCTTCGAAGCAGTCGTAGACCCATTCGCCCACGTTGCCCACCGCGTCCAGGACTCCGTACGGGCTGGCGCCGGCCGGCCTGGATCCCACCGGCAGGGGCCACAGGGCTCCGCAGCCGCCCCCCGTCCCGTCGTTCGGGTCCATCACGACCAGGTCGCACGTGGCCGGCGTGTCGCCCCACGGGTTCAGCCGCTGGTGGGCCGCGCAGTCGCCCTGCTGATCCGCCGGCAGCGTCTCGCAGCCCCCGCGCGCGGCCTTCTCCCATTCGCTCTCGGTGCACAGACGCGCGCCGCGCCACGCACAGTAGGCCGACGCCTGCTCCCACGACACGCACGTGAGCGGGAGGGTCGAGGCCTCGCCGGCGCTCCAGGTGCACTCCGGCTCCTGCTCGGGTAACGTGCAGCCGCCGGCGGCCACGCAGTGCGCGTACTCGGCCACGGTGGTCTCGAGCTTGTCGATGGCAAACGCCGGTACCTCGACCTGGTGGTAGGGCTGGTCGAAGAAGCCGCCCAGCCCGTTGCCCTCGCACTGCGTGTCGCGCACGCCGTCGCAGCCCATCCAGAACGGGCCCGCGGGCACGTCGACCATGGCGGCGGGCGCGGGCCAGCAGCGCATCAGGTCGCAGACGCCCGGCGCGCAGGTGGCGTCCGAGGTGCACTCGGGGGGATCGACGTCGGGGGTCGCGTCGGGTGCCACGTCGGGGGTCGTGTCGGGCGCCACATCGGGGGTCGTGTCGGGGGCGACGTCGGAGGGGGCGTCGGCCGGCGCCACGTCGGCGGCGTCGGGACGGACGTCGGCGTCGTCGACGGGCGACGAGCAGGCGAGCAGCACGCCCAGGATCGACATCGTGAGCACCAGGGCTCGTCGCATCATCGGGAGCCTCGTGAATCGGTGGTTGTCAGGGCGCAAAAATTCTAGGGCCGGCCGCGTCGACGGTCAATCGCCATCACCACCGACCGCGCATATCCCCATGACGAGCTGTAACAATGCAGATTTGCTGGCACTTGTGGCTTGACGTCGACCATTCGCGCCCCTTGCTTTCTGTAAGAAGGGCGCCCGCGCGTCCGGGGAGACATCATGACCGCACCGGAGCTTTCTCTTGGAGCCACCTCCCAGTTGTACTGGGAGCACCGCGTCGTCGAGGCCGTGGCGACCTGCGCCAGGCGCCTGGGGCCCATCGCCGACGCCACGCCGCCGGTCCGCGCCGACTACGAGGCCGTGTTCACGTTCTTCCTGGCCTACGTCGACACCTGGCACTTCCTGAACGAAGAGAAGTTCTTCGTGCCCGTCCTGCGCGGGATGGGCACGACCGGCTCGCTGCTCGCGGTCGAGCGCATCGTGGCCGAGCACGAGGAGAGCCGGCTGGCGTTCCTCGCGATGAAGGCCTCCTACGATGCCGCCTCCACCGGCGATCCGCAGGCCGCGGGGGTCTTCGACGCCCAGTTCACGAGGTACCTCGACCAGCTGCTGGAGCACCTGTGGCTCGAGGATCGCTACCTGTACCGCCTGCTGCAGAACGCGCTGTCGTCTCCCGCCCAGCGCCACCTCGGCTGGGTGCTGCGCCACGAACCCGCAAGTGAGGGGCGCGACGGCACGCCGGTCGAGCAGGAAGAGGTCGCCCGGCGCCTGTGCACGCGCAACGGGGTCACGTTCCCGGCGTGGGACCAGGTGCTCGAGGGGCTCGAGGCCGAGCCGACGGAGATGATCTCCGTGGAGTAGCGGGGCCCCGGGTACGCGACCCGCCCGGTCAATTCGGATACGGCGTCGACATCGCCTTCATGGCCTGGAACCACGCCACGGCCTCGGCCAGCACGTTCGGGTCGGCGCTGGTCGCGGCGATCTCGTGGTCCTTGTACAGGCTCTCGTACGAGAGGTTGCCGCTCGAGACCACCACCACGTCGTCGCAGATGGCCAGCTTGGCGTGCGTCTGCTCGTCGACGGGATCGGCCAGGACCTGGATGCCCTTCTGCCGCAGCCAGGCGGCCGAGTCGGCGTTGATGTCGTTCACGATCTCGTCCCAGTCGTTGTACTCGAGGATGACCGTGACCTGGGCTCCGCGCCCTTTGGCAGCCACCACCTCGTCGACGATGGCCTGGATCTCGTCGGACGCCAGGCTGATGTCGTAGTACACCAGCAGCACGCGGCTCGACGCGGCCCGGATCTGCTCGCGCAGCAGGTCGACCGTGTCGCGATCGAAGGCCACGACCGCGTGCGGCGTGGTCACGCGGGGCAGGTCCTTCAGGTCCTGGGGGTCGTCCCAGAGCGCCTGGAAGTACGCTGACGCCTTCTGGCCCACCGCCGCGTCGCGGAGCAGCAGGTTGGCCTCGTGGCTGTACTTCAGCGAGGTCTCGGACCAGTTGGTCGAGCCGAAGAGCGTCACGGCCTTGTCGGCGATGATCAGCTTGTCGTGCAGGGTGCGGCTGGCGTTGTCGAGGCGCGCGTCGATGCCCTCTCCCACCAGCGTGTCGATGGCCAGCTGGTTCTCGGCCACGTCGTCGTCGAGCATCACGCGCACCTTGACGCCGCGCGCCTGGGCCTTCTTCAGCGAGTTCAGCAGGGCGTCGACGATGGGGTCGTCGTTGGCCTCGAAGTGCGCAATGTCGAGGGTGGTCGTGGCGTGGTCGAGCACGTCGAACATGGCCTTCAGCGTGGTCTTGTCGGCCAGCGAGGCCTCGGCCAGCAGCTCGACGGCCGCGGGGGTCACCACGTCGGGGGCCGCGTCGACCTCGGCAGGAAGGTCGGCCGGGACGTCGACCACGGGCACGTCGGGCTCGCCCTGGTCGGCTCCGGGATCCGCCTCGAGGCCGTCGGCCGTCGGCGTGTCGGCCTCCGACGTGTCGGGCTCGTGGGTGTCCCGACGACGGTCATCCTGCGTCTCGCGGGTGCAGGCCAGGAAGCTCACGAAGAGCAACGAAAGAAGCGCGGCGCGAAGGCTCAAATGGTAACTCCGTCCCTCGAGATCGTCAAGATCGTAAGACCGACCCCTACTTGAGATGCCGTGACACGAACTCCTCGACCTCGGGGATGCCGCCCTGGTAGATGAGGTAGCCGTCGTGGGGCTCGCGCTCGGTGATCTCGCTCGCTATGGGCGTCAGCATCCGGCTCCGCACCTCGTCGCGGTCGTCGGTGTGCGCCAGCACCCAGCTGAGCTTCATGAACGCCGCCTCGGGCAGCATGTTGCCCGTGGGGATGACGCCCAGCTCCATCATCTCGCGCCCGGTCTCGTACACGTACATCTGCACGTAGCCCCACAGGGTCTGCACGGTCATGTAGACGTGCACGCCCTTGTCCTGGGCGTACTTCAGGGCCTCGTACATGGGGCGGTTCACGTGGCCGAGCCCCGTGCCTCCGATGACGATGCCGCGGTAGCCCAGGTCGACCATGGCCTTCATGATGTCGGGCTTCATGCCCGGGTAGAACCACAAGAGCGTGACGCGATCGTCGTACACGGCGTCGATGGTCACGTTGGTGTCGTCGCGGCGGTGGTTGTAATCGTCGCGGAGCGGGATGACGTGCTCGCGCGTGACCATGGCCACGGGGATGTCGCCGACGGTGCGGAACGTGGAGCGGTAGCTGGAGTGCATCTTGCGGACGCGGGTGCCGCGGTGCAGCAGGCCGTACTCGTCGGAGGTGGGCCCGAACATGCACACCATGGTCTCGGCGATGTCGCCGTAGCCCGCCGCCGTGACGGCGTGGATGAGGTTCAGGGCCGCGTCGGACGAGGGTCGATCGGACGACCGCTGCGAGCCCACCATGACGATGGGCACGGGCGAGCTCTGCACCATGTAGCTGAGCACGGCCGCCGTGTGGGCCATGGTGTCGGTGCCGTGGCCGATGACGATGCCCTTGAAGCCGGCCCGGATGGCCTCGCCGCACTTCAGCGCCGCTCCGATGTACTGCTCGCGGCCCATGTTCTCGCTGAAGATGCCGAAGATCTTCTCGGTGTCGAGGTTGCTGATCTCGGCCAGCTCGGGCACCGCGCCGTACAGCTCGCCGGGGCTGAAGCTGGGGATGACCGCGCCGGTGCGGTAGTCGAGGCGCGAGGCGATGGTGCCGCCCGTGCCGAGCAGCTTGACGTCCGGGAGCGCCGGGTTCCGGGGCACCACGCGCTCGGGGATGTGGTAGTCGGCCTTCTTGAACGACTTCTCGGACATGTCCTCGATGGTCGTGACGTCGAGGCCGATGTTGTAGCCGCTGTCGATCTTCAGGACGATGTGCAGGTCGTCGAAGGTCTCGGAGCGCGGCAGGATCAGGCCCTCGACGGTGCCGCGCGTGGTCTTCACCGTCGCGAGGCTCCAGACGCCCACGCCGAACTGCTTCAACAGGTCGAGGGCGCGCCCTTTGTAGCCGCGGTAACGGTCGCTGGGGACGGCGGGCGTACTCATCCTATCACCTCTTCCAGGTCGAACCAGCGCGCGACGCTCTGACGGATCTCGGGGCCACGCGCTACGCCTTCGACCACGCTCCGGACCAGCCCCATCGCGATGTGCTCGGCCTTTTCGCGCGGGCGCGCTCGTAGCAGCTCGCGGTGCTCCTCGAGCACCGGGTGTACGCGGGCGTCGAGATCCAGCTTCGAGAGCTCCTCGCGCTGCGGCACCCCGGCCAGCGCCCCCTCGATGCCGGCGGCCGGGTCGTGGGCCAGCCGCTCGAGCACGCGGTAGGCCACCTCGCGCGTGAAGCGCCCGGCCACGTAGGCGCGGAAGAAGTCGAGCACGCCCTCCTGGGGGATGCTCTCGGGGGCCTCCCAGCGACGCTGCAGGCGGCGGTAGGCGTTGGTGAGCAGGTGGCTCGCGAAGCGCGGGGGTGCCCCCACCTCGCGCACGGCCTTCAGGTACAGGTCGGCGTTGCCGTCGAGGATGAGCGCATCGGCCGCGTCGTCGGGGAGGCCGTACTCCTTCGTGAGGATCTCGTAGCGATCCCACGGCGCCGCCGGCGTGCGCGCCTGGATGCGCGCCAGCTGCTCGGCCGTGATGGCCACGGGCGGCATGTCGGTGTCGGGGTACATGCGGTTGGGGCCAGCGAGCACGCGCTCGAAGCGGGTGGTGCCGTCCTCCTCGACCTGGCGCGTGTCGGGCACGACACCGGTGAGCGCGTCGCGGCAGCGCCACACCACCTCTTCGGAGGCGGTCTGCAGGTCGCGCGGCGCGCCCCACACCAGCACCACGCTGTCGTGCTCGTCCGCGCCAAGGGCCACGGCGGCGCGCTGCCAGATGCGCTGGGCCACGTTGGGGAGCGGGTCTTCGCAGTACAGGAGGTTCGGCTCCGAGTCGAGGCAGGCCACCACGCGCACGCGGTCGCGCACCTCGTCGACGAAGCGCCGGTTCTGCCCCAGGCTGTGGTTCAGGATGCCCTTGAAGCGCGGCAACCGGATGGCGTTCACCCGGTGCCCCTTGGCGATGGCGTCGCGGAGCAGCGGCCAGGTGGTCAGGCGTACGAGCTCGGTCACGTCCTTCCAGGTGTCGCCGAAGTCTTCGCGCGCGAGCCCGCGATGCTTCAGGGTCGTCGCGATCTCGAGCAGCGCGCGCTGGCGGATGGCCTCCCAGTGCACCAGGTGCGGGATGTAGCGCGTGCCCGGTACACCCTTGATCTCGACGCGATCGCCGCCCGAGACGCTGACGTTGGTGTCCTGGCGCGTGGAGCCCGCGCCGCGCCGCACCTTGCCCGTGACGCGCGTGGTGCGCCGGATGACCTCGGCGCCCTGCCAGGCCTCTTCGGGCGTGCGGAAGTCGGGCTCGGTCACCACCTCGATGAGCGGGATGCACAGGCGGTCGGTAAAGTAGGTGCGCCGGTGCCCCACGTCGCTGACCTCGCGGCAGGCGTCCTCCTCGAGGCTGAGCTGCCGCACGCGGATGCGCCGGCCGTTCATGGGGAACCAGCCCTCGAGCCCCACGATCATGGTGCGCTGGAAGCCGGTGGGGATGCTGCCGTCGAGGTACTGCTTCCGCGCGATGTGGATCTCGCCCACGATGTTGCAGTGGAAGAGCCCGGCGATCTCGACCGCGATCTCGAGCGCCTCGCGGTTCAGGCCGAAGGGTGGCGCGTCGTCGATCTCGTAGGTGCACACGCGGTCGCGGTTCAGGCGGTACAGGATCTCCTTGCGCGTGCGGAACTCCATGAGCGCCGTGCGGTCGTACTCGCCCATCTCGGAGAGCGTGGGCCGCATGTGGCGCAGGATCTCGGCGTCGTAGTGGTCGGTGTACGAGGTGTTCGGGCACTTGCAGAACAGCTTGTGCCGGGTGCGCAGCTGCTGGTGCACCTCGAGGCCGCACTTGAGGCCGATGTGCTGGTAGTCGTCGAAGGTCAGGAAGTCGGTGTGCATGGTGTCCCCCACGCGAAGCGGGCGCATTCTATCGCACGCGATCCAGGCCCCCGCAAGGGATTTCCAGGGTTGTCGTCGCGGTCGGCGTCGTGCTACCCTGGCGGCACAACAAATCCTCGGGGGGACCCATGCGAAAGAACGTCACGAGAGTATTCTTCGTCCTGGCCGCGGCGCTGGTGATCACGGCATGCGGCAGCGTGCTCACGATGATTGGCAAGCTGACCGCCGGTGCCATGAACACCAAGGTGACCGACGTCTCGAAGCTCACGGCGGTCATCAAGCTGGCCAACTACAACCACCCGCGGCCTCTGCTCAAGCTCGAGAAGGACTGGCTGAAGGATCACGGCCGGGCCGACACCGAGGTGACCAGCCACGCGTTCATGATGCTGGCCACGGGCATGAAGTTCGCCGAGGTCGAGGGCGGTTCGGTCACGCTCAACGGCAAGCCCATGGACTTCATGGGCAACGGCGTCTACGTGGTCAGCCAGCCCGTCGAGCCCGGCTCGACCTGGGCCTTCACGCTGAAAGGCAAGGAGGGCCCCGAGGTGGCCTTCACCGAGACCTACGACGGCGCCAAGATGGAGGTCACGAGCCCGGCCCCGAACGGCGCGCTGGACCTGGGCAGGGGCTTCGAGCTCACCTGGAACCCCGGCCCCGACCCGTCCAAGGTGGTCAAGGTCTCGCTGTTCATCGAGCAGGTGGGGATCCAGAACGTCTTCCCGGTGGCCTACTTCCACGACACCGGCAAGGCCTTCGTATCGCCCGCGCTGCTGGCCGAGGTCAACACCACCGGCCAGGGCTTCCAGATGGGCGCCAACTCGCTGGTGGTCGAGCGCCAGCGCGACGAGATCCGCTATGTCATGAACGAGGACTCGGTGGTCGGCTTCGTCGACGCCGACGTGGTCCCCGTGACCCTCGTGGGCACGCCGGCGAAGCCCGTGCAGCCGGTCATCGACGCCATCGAGGTCGCGAAGGGCGACGTGACCGTGAAGCTCGACAGCGCCTACGCGGCCAAGAACATGGCCCCGGTGGCCGACGTGAAGCAGTTCGGCATCAGCTCGTTCGTGCTGAAGGGCACCACCGCGGGCTCCGAATCCTCGACCAGCTCGACCACGGCGGGCAACGTCACGACGACGACCACCACGACCACCTCGTGGGAGGCCGACCTGGGCCGCGACAACCTCGTGACCATCGCCAACACCCTGGCCGACCGCCTGGGTACCGGCGTGGCCGGCGCGTTGGGAGCAACGGAGGTGCCGGCCGCCACGCTGACGGCCACCAAGGGCTACGGCGCCATGAAGAAGGTGGCGTCGGAGTCCAGCACGCAGGGCTTCTTCGTCACGGCCCGCGACCTCACGTCGCTCGACGCCCTGCGCCAGCTGCAGATCCGCATCGGCGGCGGCCTGTCGTGGTACTACGACATGCAGCGCGCCTCGGGCACCCAGCTGCTGGTCGAGTGCTACGTCACGCTGGCACGGCACAAGCCGAAGGGCGCCAAGGAGTTCACGTTCGACGTCACGGTCGACCTGGTCGCCAAGAGCTACCCGTACCCGCTGGTCGAGCCTTTCACCTTCCCGGGCGCGCACGCCACGTTCAAGTCCACGTCGTTCGAGTGGAAGGACGGCATGCCGGTGGCCGACGTCGTCAAGGCCATCAAGGTCGACCAGGTCATCGACGCCTACGTCGAGGGCCTCGGCAGGTACAAGGCCGCGCAGGCCGCCTTGAAGTAGGCACACGGCTCGCCGCGCCGCGCCGCTCCCCTCCGCTCCCCGCCCCAGCCGTTGCCCGCGGTCCGGCCCGACGTCGGATCAGAAGCCCGGGATGCAGACGCTCACGTTCTGCTTGAGGTCGTTGGTGGCGTCGTCGTCGCCGCGATCGTTGACCGTGATCTCGACGGGGGTGCACGAGCCCGAGCCGCCCGTGCACTCGAACGACGACTGGCAGAGCCCGAAGCAGAAGCCCGAGCCGCTCTCCTTGTCGACGCAGAAGCCGCTCTTGCACTGGGCGTCGACGGTGCACGTGGTACCGCCCGCCTGCGCGCCCTTGTCCTTCACGCAGCGCGGCGCGAACACGGTCTGGCTGTCGTTGTTGAACAGCTCGCAGTGCTCGCCCGCCCCGCACGCCGAATCGGACGTGCACGCCTTGAACGAGCCCATGTCGGGGAAGCACGTGGGCCAGGCGTCGTACACGTCGTCGGTCACCGCGGGCGTGTCCTTGTCGTAGATCATGTAGAAGATGTCGGGGTAGCAACGCGTCCCGGCGGCGCAGTCGGCGTCGCTGGCGCACACCCCGATGCAGCGCTGGTCGGGCGCGGCCGCCGTGCCCAGGTTGCGGCACACCTCGCTCTCGCACGCGGCGTCGGTGGCGCAGGGCTGGCCGATGGTGGCCGCGCCGGTGACCGAGACGCAGAGGCCCACGGTGGTGTAGGGCGTGGCCAGGCTCTCGCTGGGCACGCACACCTGGCTGGTCGTGCAGCCGGCGTCGGACAGGCACTCGGTGGGCTTCGGCACGCAGGCGGGCTTCGAGAAGGTCTCGCCCGAGGGCGAGCCGAACGACACCTGGCCGCAGAGCGAGCCCGTGAAGCACTCGTTGTCCGCGAGGCACGCGCCGTAACACACCTTGCCCGACGTGAGCTCGAGGCAAAGGCCGCTCTTGCACTGGCTGTCCCACGAGCACGCCTGGCCGCCCATGTTGGTGCCCACCACCTCGACACAGACCTGGTGCAACGGGTTCGGCAGCGAGCCGATGTACAGGCCGCACACCACGTCCTTCTGGCCCTTGGTGGGCAGGCAGAACGCGTCGTTGGTGCACTGGCACGCGAGCTCGTCGAGGTTGGGCGACCACGAGCAGTACTGCTGGTAGCACACGTCGTCGGTGCAGCCGAAGCCGTCGTCGCAGTCGGCCTTCACGGTGCAGGACTTGCGCGGATCGTGTACGCACGAGCCCGCCACACAGTCGTCGACGGTGCCCACGTTGGCGTCGTCGCAATCCTCGAGCGTGGTGCAGCAGCCTTCGATCGTCACGTTCTCGCACTGGTAGGTGCCCTCGTTGCACCCGTCGGTGGTGCAGGGATCGTCGTCGGCGCACTGCCCGTCGCTGGTGCAGCCCGCGATGTGGGAGCACGCCTTGTCCTGGCACAGGTCGACCGTGTCGGGGTCCTGGTCGTCGCACTCGGCGTTGGTGGTGCACTCGCTGTGCTCGCAGCGGTTCTGCACGCAGCGGTCGCTGGTGGCGGCGTTGCCGTCGTCGCAGCCCGCGTCGGCGATGCAGCACCCGGGGATGCCGGCGCTCTCGCTGTTGCACACGCCGTCGGCGCAGCGATCGACCGTGCAGGGGTTGCCGTCGTCGCAGCCGGTGTCGACCGTGCAGGTGGCCTTCAGGATGTGCTGGCACAGGAACAACTGGTCGTCGCACGAGTCGACGGTGGTGGCGTCGGCGTCGTCGCAGGTGGCGAGCCCGGGCGCGCAGCACTCGACGGACGGCGAGTTGGGGTTCTTCGAGTAGCTGCACGACCCCGACAGGCAGGCATCCATGCTGCACGGGTTGCCGTCGTCGCAGTCGAGGGTCGAGGTACACGCGCAGCCCGTGCCCGTGTCGCGCGGGTGGTAGCAGCGCTCGGAGATGCAGCGGTCGATGGTGCACGTGTCGGCGTCGGCGCAGTCGCTGTCGAAGGCGCAGCAGCCCTCCTCGGCCACGTGCTGGCAGCGCTGGTCGACGCAGGTGTCGGTGGTGCAGGGGTTCACGTCGCGGCAGTCGCCGTCGGCCGCGCAGCACCCCGCCGCAGGGTCGGGCGCGTGGGAGCACTCGCCGGCGTTGCACTGGTCCTTGGTGCACTCGTCGCCGTCGTCGCAGTCGGTGTCGCCCGTGCAGGCGGGCTCGATCACGACGCAGGTGCCGGTAGCCAGGTTGCAGGTGCTGCCGGGGCAGTCGGCGTCGCCGTCGCAGTCGGGGGGCGCCTCGCCCTTCTGGCAGAGCGAGCCCACGCAGTGCTGATCGGCCGGGCAGTCGGTGTCGGTCGAGCACAGCGTCTTGGCGATGCACTCGCCCTGCGAGCACGTGAGCCCGGCCGGGCAGTCGCCCTCGGTGGTGCACCCGGCAGAGCGCTCGTAGCACGTGCCCGACACGCACACCTTGCCGTCGCCGCAGTCGGAGCTGACGGTACACTCCCCTCCCCCGCCGCCGCAGGCGGACAGGCCGA
>Ga0172370_10003824_pt1 | contig 20573 bp, 17 predicted proteins | sample LakKiv5m_FD_114538 | JGI IMG/M metagenome (GOLD analysis project Ga0172370, IMG submission 114538) | Freshwater microbial communities from Kabuno Bay, South-Kivu, Congo - kab_022012_11.5m | ecosystem: Environmental > Aquatic > Freshwater > Lake | place: Democratic Republic of the Congo...
TCCAACAGCGTTCACGGCTAATCGTGATCCATTCCGATATAGTTCTTTTAAGACTGCTGAACCACCTAATACTGGATAACCCATGATTTTCTTATCCATTGGAATACCATCATCGACGATACCTACAATATGGTATTGATTGAGCGTTTGAATTAATTCGATCAGCGCTTTTCCATGCCCGCCACCCCCATAGATGATAATTTTTGTCGGATCGAAATCTGTAGAACTAGATATCACTTGAATTGTCTCGTTTTGAATGATCTCACGAATAATTTTCTCTGTGATCAATCGATCGACTGGAAGTGTATTTACATCCAGATTATTTTCTTTCGCTAAAAGTAGAGCGGGTTTTGTGATTCGAAGATCTGCTGGTAGATCTTCATATTCCGTTATGCTGCTCTTATGGGTAAGCGTTTGAATTTCTAGCGGATTATCGAGCGATGTATCAGAGTCATCAAAAGGTGGTTGCCAATTAGATTCTTCAGCGATATAGCATAATAGATCGCCAGCTTTGACAGTTACCCCTTTTTCTATTCTTAATCCAATAATATATCCATTGTTCTCTGCAATTAACTCCGATACGGATTTTGTTGTTTCAAGCGTGCAGAGGATATCATCCTTGGCTACTTTTTGTCCTTCATGGACAAATAACTCTGAGAGCAAAGATTCTGGCTCATTGGTATTGAGCAAAGGGATCGTGATTTTAATGGCAGAATTCAAATGGACTCCTGTTCGTTGTCATATTTGGCGATTTTATACCATGCTTCGCGCTGCTTCAATGATACTTTCAACACTGGGTAGGACGCTAGATTCTAATGGTCGACTAGCTGGTATGGGTGTATCTTCACTTGCCAATCGCCTGATGCTTTCGATTTGTGAACCAAGGCTTTCAATCGTTCGTGCTACAACTTCCGCGCCCCAACCCAAGGTAAGATTACCTTCTTCGACGATCAACAACTTCTTTGTTCTTTTGGTTGACCGAACTATCTCTGGGTAATCAAAAGGGGATAGTTGGCTAGGTATGATCATCTCGACGAATATTTCATATTGGTAGGCAAGTTCTAGCACGGCTTGGCGGGTTAGATCTGCCATATAACCATAGGAAGCAATCGTCAGATTAGCTTCTGGTGCACCTTGGATGGAGATGACATAGGTGGGACTATAAGTGTCAGCGTTTTTGGGATGTATCTCTTGAATAAAAAATTCTTTTCTTAGCGTTTCCCATTCTGTTGATAAATTGTATAACGATTTATTTTCCGCGAATAGTACCGGTTGATGTCCATTAAGGATCACATCCATTAAAATTCTGCCTGGATCACCGATAAAACTCGGTGAGAGCGTTCGCAATCCTGGTGTGCCCAAGTATAATTTCTCAAGACTTTGGCTATGGGTTGGTCCATACCCGCGCCGTCCACCCATAGGGGTTCGGATCACTAAAGGTACTTCAACTTGGTGGTTATACATCCAGTTGAACTTCGCAGCATGATTAATGATTTGATCTCCGATCAAGGTGATGAAATCCCCAAACATGATTTCTACAACCGGACGTAAGCCGCGCAATGCCATCCCTGTTCCGATACCCACAAGAGCTGCTTCTGATATCGGGGTTGTTAGTACTCGCCCAGGGAATGTATCCGATAACCCTTTTGTGACCTTGAAAGCGCCGCCATATGGTGACAGAATATCCTCTCCCATCAAGATGACATTTTCATCCTTGGATAATGCCTGATAGAGTGCATTATTGAGTGATTCAAGGACGGTGGTCATTTATCGCTGCCCCTCAAATCCTACGGAAAATAATCCGCCCGGGTTCTTTTCAATGATAGGGAATGGATCAGCTAAGGCATATTCAAAGGCTTCGTGAATCTTGGCAATCATTTCGTTTCTTATCTGAGATTTCTTCTCTGCATCGATACGCGCCCCATGAATGATCAAAGGATCCCGGGTTTCCCTGATTGAATCAATTTCATCTGCTTTTCGTGTGTCGTCGCCCTTTGAATGAGGTCCAAAGCGGTAAGTATTAAGGATCAAAACAGCTGGTGCGTTTTGCTCACGAATATATTTCACTAGGTTACGCGCTCTATCCCTTATCTCTAAAACATCACTGCTGTCCAGTTCTTCGGTGTTAATTCCAAATGCCTCAAAACGGGCTCGTATTTCGCCCGCTATGGCTTGTTCTATCGGAGTTGTTTGGGCGATGCGATTATTTTCTAGGACAAATAAGATCGGCGCTTGCCAGAGAGAGGCGATATTCAAAGATTCATAAACCACGCCCTCGCCTAATGTTCCATCTCCAAGAAAGACATACACGATTTTATGGCTTTCTTTCTTCTTCTCTGCAATTGCCATCCCAGTCGCGATCGGCAGGATCCCTCCTTGAATACCATTTGAATAGAAATCTCGCCACTGTAAGTGTTGTGAGCCTCCTCTGCCTCCACATACCCCGGTTGATTTTCCCATCATCTCGGCGAACAGCGCTCGCATATCTCCACCGTAAGCTAGGAAATGTCCATGACACCGATGATTGCTAAAAACGATATCACCAGGTTCCATCGTATCGAATACCCCAACCGCGTTGGCTTCTTGTCCTAAATAGGTATGTGTTGTGCCAAAAAAAACACCTTTGGGAAAATTCTCCAATACCGTTTCCTCGAAGGTTCGAATCTGGCATAGTCGCTGGTATAGATTGATATTCACCGTGTTATCCACGATTGATGCCATCTAAGCTTTGTTTTCTCCTTCAATATTCACATTCTGATTTCCCATGAATTCTGGCGCAGTGGCATGACCTGGCTGGCTGATCCCTTCTCGTTTGATCACTTTCCATAGCGTGATCCATAGAATTTTTAAGTCTAGACCAAATGACCAATGATCGACATACCATACATCCAATTGAAATCGTTCTTCCCAAGAGAGAGCATTGCGTCCATTGACTTGGGCATACCCAGTTATCCCCGGCAGCGCTTCATGCCTGCGAGCTTGCTCGCTCGAATATCTGCTTAGGTATTGGATCAATAACGGACGAGGTCCCACTAAACTCATTTCTCCTTTAAATACATTTAATAATTCTGGTAATTCATCCAGGCTGGTAGCTCGTAGGAATTTTCCTAAGCGAGTTAGTCTTTTATAATCAGGTTCAAGATTACCATGCTTATCACGCTGATTATTCATCGTGCGGAATTTATAGATCGTGAATATTTCCCCATGCAGTCCTGGTCGCTTTTGTTGAAATAAGATTGGTCTTCCTTGCACAAGAAAAATCAATACCATTAAAAGCGCTAATATTGGGGAGAGTACGATCAATATCAATGTGGTTAAAACCAAATCAAATATTCGTTTAGAAAGAGGGATTCTGCCATTCTTGGTCATATTTTTTCCACTTGATTTTATCTCATTTTACTGTCTTATCGGCTGTTTGTTGAGATCAAGAGAGGTAATAGGGTACCCTTTTAGCTGATTTAATAGTTGGTATAAGCGCTCTTTCCAATCTATGTGATTTTGATAAGGGAACCATAGGGCTGTCTTCCCAATGCGAATATCTTCGACGCTGGTGGGTATCCAATCCGGTAGTTCATCGAAAGGATATCTAAAAACAATTTGTTTATTCTCGACTTGTATGGAGCTTAGTTGTGCTTCTTCAGCTAGGATTTTGATCTTTAGTTGATAGAAGAGGTTCTCCATTTCATCAGGTGAAGGTCCAAAGCGGTCAATGAATTCTTCTTTAAGCGCTTCAAGTTCTTCGATATTGCGGATGTCTGCCATCCGGCGATAAATACCAAGGCGAGTGTTGCGGTCGGATATATACTCCATAGGGATGCTTGCTTGGAAAGGTAATTCAATATTCACAGGATTAAGTTGGAGATTTTGGGATATGTGAACCGAGGTATGTTGCGAGCTAAGTTGTGAGGAGTGACCGTCTGCATTTTCTTTACGGAGCTTATTAACCGCTTCTGATAGCAAACTAGTATATAAATGAAAACCAACCGAGGCAATATGTCCATGTTGCCGGCTGCCTAGGATATCACCTGCTCCCCTTATTTCCAGATCACGCATGGCGATCGAATATCCAGCGCCTAAATGGGTGTTTTCCGCAATTGTTTCTAGTCTTTGGCGTCCTTCTGATGTGGGGTTTTTCTTCTGATGTCTAAAAAAATATGCGTAAGCTCGATGCGCTCCTCGTCCAACTCTCCCGCGTAGTTGATAGAGTTGTGCTAATCCAAAAGTATCCGCGCGGTCGACGATCAATGTGTTTGCATTAGGGATATCCAATCCAGATTCGATGATCGAGGTTGTTAGAAGTACATCTACTTCCCCTTGAGTGAATAATTCCATACGACGTTCTAATTCAGTTTCTGCCATCTGTCCATGTGCGATCCCTACTTGGGCTTCAGGAACGATTTTATTCAGGTGGGATAACATTGCTGGGATGGTATGGACGCGGTTATGAACGAAGAAAACTTGCCCACCTCGTTCAATCTCCCGCAAGATTGCCTGCCTGATGAGTTGAGGAGAGTAGGGTCCTACATGGGTAACAATCGGTTGTCGCTCTTCAGGTGGTGTGTTTATCGTCGAAATATCACGCACACCACTCAAAGCCATATACAACGTCCTAGGGATAGGGGTTGCGGTCAACGTCAACACATCAACTTCTGTGCGCATTCTTTTTAGTTTTTCTTTATGAGTAACACCAAAGCGCTGTTCTTCATCAATGATCAGTAATCCTAGGTCTTTAAACGAGACATCCTTTGAAATCAGGCGATGTGTTCCGATAACAATATCGACTTTACCCTCAGAAAGTCTTGATACGATATGATGTTGTTGTTTCGGTGTGCGAAAACGCGATAACATCTCCACTTCGACCGGGAAGGCAGCTAATCTTTTTGAGAAGGTATTGAAATGTTGTTGTGCCAAGACGGTCGTGGGAACCAGGATAGCCACTTGTTTGCCATCGAGAACTGCTTTAAAAGCTGCTCTCAACGCGACTTCAGTCTTTCCATATCCTACATCTCCGCATATTAACCGGTCCATGGGTTGTTTGCTTTGCATGTCATGTTTCACTTCAGAAAGGACTCTGATTTGGTCATCGGTTTCTATATACGGGAAACTGGCTTCGAGCTCGTGTTGCCATGGGATATCAGGGCTAAAGGAGTAACCTTCTACAATATTTCGTTTGGCATATAATTCTAATAACTCTTCAGCGATATCCTGTACTGCTTTTTTAACATATGCTTTGACATTTCGCCATTCAATACTTCCTAGACGGCTTAACCTGGGTGGACGATTATCGCTTCCGATATAGCGGGTTATTCTATCGGCTTGATAAACCGGTACGAATAATTGCGCTTGGTCAGCATATTCGATGTATAAATATTCTCTTTGGATATTATCGATCGTCCTTTGTACCAAGCCGAGGAATTTCCCTATCCCATGATCCACATGAACAACCCAATCATTGATTTCTAGATCGGAGTAATTAAGTTCAGGAGATTCGGCGATTGCTCTTTTGCGTTGTCTTTTCTTAGGTTGACTCCACCCGAACAATTCTCCGTCCGTGATCAATTGGAAATGATTATGGTTGATGCTTTCAAAACTCCATCCATCTGATAGACTCCCTTGAAGAAAAAGGATTTCGGTGGATGCTTCTCTAGAACCATATTTTTGCCATAGTTCTTTGAGTCTGGCGATATGTCTCGAGATGATGATCTGTTTTTCACCTGCAGTATAGTTTTTCCGCAGGTATTCCATAGCTGATTTGAGTTGACCACCAAAACGAGGTGCAGATGAGAAGTGAAAAGCTAAATCAGATACCTCAGTGGTATCGGTTCTAAATTCAGTGTGTGCTGTGATCGTTCCTGTTGAAGGGATCCCGATTTCTAACCTTTGGCGCCGATATAGAGAGTCTTGCAGATCAGGTAAAGGTAGATATGGGATGGGGAAATCATCAGGGATAATCCCTGAAAGGATGCTTTCCTGACGGGAGATGATTGCTTTTTCTTCAATTTCGTTGATTATGTCTATCAAGGATAAAGGGTTTTCTAAGATGATCAAAGCGTTTGATGGTAAATAATCCAATAGACTGGCAGGGGAGGGATGGATCAACGGAAGATGAAATTCAGTAAACGATTCGCCGTTGTCAAGTTTCAGAGATCCGTTTTTTAAGATGAACTCACGTGCAGGGGTTACTGGGATACGAAAATCAGCATGATTTGATTCAGTCTTCAGGGATCGCTGAGTGGATGGATCGAATTGTCGAATAGAATCAATCGTATTTCCGAAAAAATCCAGTCGAAAGGGTAATGCTTCTGCTGGTAACCAAATGTCGAATATTCCACCACGGTGAGCGAATTGTCCGGGTGTGACCACTATGTTCGTAGATTCATATCCAAGAAGGTATAATATCTTCGCTAATTGCTGAATTTCTACCTCTTGACCTTCTCGTAATACTCGAATCGACCTTAAGAAATCTCTACGAGGAATGGTACGAGCCATTAATGATCGTACTGGGGTAATGATAATGGGATGTGTATCTGGTTTGGGATAACTAGGAAGTTGATATTTTGCTAATTCTGACAAGACCATCAAGCGTTCACGACGGGTTGCCTCCCCCCAGGCTGCGCTTTCGTAAAAATGAGAAGTTGGTTCAGGGAATATATATGTTTGGATATCCTTATTCCAAATTGATATTTCCTCGGCGAGGGCAGAGGCTCTGTCGGCATGATCGGTTACTACTAAAATCGGTCGTCTTAGGGCTTCATGGATAGTTGTGATTACTGAGGCGCGCGCTGATCTGCGCAAGCCAATTTCGATCCGCTTTTCACCTTCCGTAAGCGATGTGATGACCGGTTCAAAGGTTTGGCTAATTTCACTGAATAGAAAATCAGTCAACATATCTCTTAAAAATCCCCATTATATTTGTTCATAGCAGTCTCAAGATCGTTCTGAATGAATTCAAGTACTGCTTCAGAAGCGTGCTTGAGGATCCCATCCAAGATCTCTTTTTCTTGGGCAGAAAAATCTTTTAACACATAATTGGCTGCGCCTTTACGTCCAGGAGGTCTACCGACACCAATCCGAAGACGGGGAAAGCTATTTGTTCCTAGTTGATCAATGATCGACTGTAGACCTTTATGACCAGCTGATCCTCCTTCTGGTCGTAAGCGAAGATTGCCAAAGGGTAGGTCTACTTCATCATAAGCGACGAGGATCCTTTCAAGCGGAATTTTGTAGAACTTGGATAAAGAACCAACAGCTAGCCCGGACAAATTCATATAAGTCTGTGGTTTAGCTAAAAGGATTTTCTTGCTTTTATAATTGGTTTTTGTTACCAAAGCTTTTGACTCAATCCGTGTAAAACTTATATCAAAATAGCTCGCTAGCGTGTCTAGCGCCATGAAGCCAACATTATGTCGATTTCCCTTGTACTCACGCCCTGGATTACCTAGTCCAACGATTAAAAATCCATTCTCTTGGGGTTCATTCATCGATAAACCTCTTTCTGTATAATGCACGTAATCGTTGGTATATTCCAAAAACGATGAATAGTCCAAAAGCGACTCCAACACCTTTTAAGGCGCTGTTGATAACCATAGCATTAGAAATCTGAGCTGGATTTGGCGCGCTTGGTGTTGAGGTTGCCGGAGGGGTTGTAGCTGTAGGAATATCGGTTGCAGTAGGGACTGGTGAATCCGTTGCGGTAGATGGTATGGTTTCTGTTGGAGCGATAGGGGTATTCGTTTCAATAGCTGAATAATTCCTCACGCGAACATTTGGAATATGGTTTTCTGTCATATTACCATTCTGTTGGTAGAGTACAACCCGAATTTGATACTCTCCATCGCTTATTTGGGATGTGTCCCACTCTGCAAATACGCCGCCAATGATAGCTTCTTCGCTCTGTGTGATCAAGAACCATGTATTTTGAGTGTTGTCTTGATAGCTGAATTCAATTGTATAATATGCGTAATCCTCAACGCTAATTTGACCGGTTATCTGGATTGTTCCCTGAACAGCGCTGCAAGGTTTTGGGTGGGTGATCTCGATGATGGAAGCGGTTGGTGTCGGTGATAGGGTTTGTGCTTTGACGCGCTGAAAAGCCACAATGCTCGCGCTCAGCATTATAATTAATATGAGATAAAGACTTTTTTTGCGTTTCAATCTCATGCCAATCATTAAGTTTAACACGAGCTATGGGATGGGTCAAATTAATCTATTTGCTCGCGATCTAAATGCATTAAATGATTTTGGATACTCTCTTTTTCCTTCTACGATTACTTTATTATTGGTTGGTGTTCGATCCATTATATATATGGTAGACTTACAGGAAATTAAGTTCGCCCATAGAACTACTCAATATAAATTATTAAACAATTAAAAAGATAGGACTTTTTTGGTCAAAAACAAAACCATGATTCTTGTTGATTTTAATGATCGGATAACTGATATTGATGAGCAAATCCAGTTGATCAAATCTCCTCATCTCTTTTACAATCATTTTCGGAGGAATATATGACAACAAAGTATATTTTTGTTACTGGGGGTGTTGTCAGTTCAGTAGGGAAAGGCGTTACAGCTGCCGCGATTGGAAGGTTGCTCAAAGCGCGTGGATTAGCGGTTGCTGTACAAAAATTAGATCCTTATATCAATGTCGATCCAGGCACGATGAGCCCTTATCAACATGGAGAAGTATTTGTTCTCGATGATGGCGCTGAAACAGACTTAGATTTAGGGCATTATGAACGCTTTATCGACATTCGCTTGAATCGTGTCTGTAATGTCACAACCGGACAAGTCTATGCGGAAGTGATCAGTAAAGAACGTCGTGGAGATTACTTGGGCGGGACGATCCAAGTCATCCCCCATATCACCAATGAAATAAAACGTCGAATTGGTCTGGTGTCCAAAACAACTGGTGCAGAAATCGTTCTTGTGGAAATTGGAGGCACTGTTGGGGATATTGAATCTTTACCTTTCTTGGAAGCTCTTCGACAAATGCGTAGCGATTTGGGGCGAGAAAACTGTTTTTATATCCATGTTACCTGGTTGCCAGTCATTGGGGCTACCGGTGAATTAAAGACAAAGCCAACTCAACACTCGGTGCGTGAATTGCGCTCTATCGGTATATCGCCAGATATGATCATCGCTCGCTCGGATCAAATGGTAGATGATGAGTTGTGTCAAAAAATCGCTCTGTTTTGTGATGTTGAACGCAAAGCAGTTATTCCTTTAGTGACTACCCCAGTTTTATATGAAGTGCCTCTGTTGTTAGAGAATGATGGGGTTGGTGATTATATATTGGGAAAAATAGGTTTAGAAGCAAGGCAACAACCGGATTGGCGAGAATGGAAGAATTTAGTAGCAGATGTAAAAAAGGACAAACCGGTTATTCGGATCGCATTAGTCGGGAAATATGTTGAATTACATGACGCATATATCAGCGTTCGAGAAGCGCTTGAGCATGCTGCCCTTTCTCTGGGGGTGGAAGTAAAAATAGACTGGATTCATTCTTCAGATTTGGAGAAAGGTCTTTATTGGGAAAGTATTCAAAAAGCGCATGGTTTGATAGTCCCCGGGGGATTTGGTAGTCGGGGTATCGAAGGGAAAATTTCTATCATCCGTTATGCGCGTGAAAAAAAAATCCCTTTCCTGGGTTTGTGTTTAGGCATGCAATTAATGGTTGTTGAGTATGCTCGTTATTTGATAAATAGCGATGAGCCTAACTCCACAGAATTTTCACCTTCTACTGAATATCCAGTCATTGATCTTATGCCCAATCAACGTGATATTACTGATATGGGTGGCACAATGCGCTTAGGTCTTTATCCTTGTGAATTACAGGAAGAAACCATTGCAGCGAATGCCTATCAGCAACCTTTAGTAGAAGAAAGACATCGTCATCGCTTTGAGTTAAATAACTCCTATCGAGATTTACTAGAAAATGGCGGGATGGTTTTTTCGGGAATCTCTCCTGATGGAAGATTGGTTGAAATTGCGGAAGTGAAGGAACACCCCTTTATGCTTGGGACACAATTCCACCCTGAATTTCTGTCTCGACCAAACCGCCCCCACCCGCTTTTTCGGGCTTTCTTAGAAGCAGTTTGTGATTATGCAATGATCACTGATCAATAAGGTGTGTAATCATCAAATAGGGTATTAACGTTTTTACGAATGGTTAGACCTATAATTCATGAAAGATTTACGCTATAATATTGCTTGAAAAAATGCCTGGAGCATCTAATAAAAATATAAAAATAAAATGAAAGGTGTAAAAATGGATACGATAATTGAAGATATTTATGGGCGTGAAATCCTTGATTCACGTGGAAATCCCACAATAGAAGTGGAGGTTGTTTTGTTAGATGGTACGATCGGTCGCGCGGCTGTTCCTTCAGGGGCTTCCACAGGAGTTCATGAAGCCTTAGAGATGAGAGATGGTGATAATGAGCGCTATTTGGGAAAAGGTGTACTGAATGCTATAGAGAATGTTGATAATCAAATTGCTGATGAGTTGATCGGTTTTGATGCAACAGAACAAAAAGCGATTGATCAAGCATTACTTGAACTAGATGGCACAAAAAACAAATCCTCTCTGGGCGCGAATGCGATTTTAGGAACCAGCTTGGCGGTAGCTAAAGCTGCGGCTGCTTCTTTAGGACTACCTCTCTATCGATATATTGGAGGCGTTTATGCGCATGTGCTTCCTGTCCCGATGATGAATATTTTAAATGGTGGCGCTCATACCGGTTGGCAATCTACAGACGCACAGGAATTCATGGTTATGCCTTTAGGCGCGGAAAGTTTTGCCGAAGGTTTACGTTGGGGCGCGGAGATCTATCATTCCCTGAAATCTGTTCTTAAATCACGCGGTTATATCGCTTTAGTAGGTGATGAGGGTGGTTATGCGCCGGCATTAAAAGCTAATTCTGAGGCGGTTGAAGTAATATTAGAAGCAATCGAGAAAGCTGGTTATAAAGCTGGTGAGCAAGTCGCGATTGCTATAGACCCAGCTGCGTCGGAGTTCTATGAAGAAGATACAAAACTATATAATCTTCGCAAGGAAGGTAAGAAATTGAACAGTGAAGAGATGGTCGCGTTTTGGAAGCATTGGGTGGATCAGTATCCGATTGTATCCATTGAGGATGGTCTCGCTCAAGATGATTGGACCGGTTGGCAGCTGATGGTTAATGAGCTTGGCAATCGTGTGCAAATTGTTGGCGACGATCTCTTAGTGACCAATCCAGAAAGAGTGAAACGCGCCATCAAAGATAAATCTGCAAATGCATTGCTGGTCAAGCTGAATCAGATTGGAACATTGACTGAGACGATTGAAGCTGTGGAGATTTGTCAACGCGCTGGGTGGAAAGCGGTTACCTCCCATCGCTCTGGTGAAACTGAGGATGCAACGATTGCAGATCTCGTCGTTGCTCTCAATATGGGACAAATTAAAACAGGCGCTCCTGCCCGCTCAGATCGAGTCGCAAAGTATAATCAATTATTACGTATTGAAGAGGAATTAGGGGAAACAGCGAAATATGCAGGTTGGGAAGCGCTTGGTCGCTAGACCTTTCAAGAAAAATTTCCAATATAACTTTTTAACGGGGCGAGAAAAAATTCGCCCCGTTTTTTTATTCTAGGTTTTCTTCGTCTTTTTCTTGTTCTTCGCTTGGGGGAGGTCTTAGCGCTTCATCTAAGGTTAGATTTTCTCTTCGCATACCCGGTTCTGGCGCTCCGCAATAAGGACATAAATTCCACGGAAGTTCCATTAATTTACCACATTGATGACAACTCTTCTTTAGTTTGGTATGGCAATTTGGGCAGACGATCCAATTGTCTTTAATCCGTCTACCACATCCTGGGCAAAGTGAACTTTCCTCGATTGATTGAAGCAATGCCTCTTCTTCTAAGCTGTGTTGGTACTCATCTTCTAGCGTTTGAGATGGGCGTAGGATTAGGTAAATGATGATGCCTGGTAAGTATAGCACTGCTACAACAAGGATAGCCAATAATCGAGAAAGGGGATCGCGCGCACGCCTACGAACATCACGATAAGTCCATACGATCAAACTTAACCATAAGGTAGTCAGAAATGCAGCTCCCCATGCTGCAAATATGAGGAGAATATTGCTAAGTGAGGTTGGATTTAATTGCATATTTCACTCCATCACCGTGATTATAGCATGGAAGCGCTGATCTTGTATTCTTAAAAAACTTCTTAATTTCAACATAATGTTGTATAGTAAACTATAGGTGGTTCATTGAAAATAGGAGGTGTTATGGATGAAAAGACGTCGCAGTTTCGCATCGCTGATATCGAAGAATCTGAACGTCCGAGGGAAAGACTTGCTCGGCTAGGTCCTCAGGTGTTAAGCAATGCTGAGTTGCTCGCGATTCTATTACGAACGGGAGTAGTTGGAGAAAGCGCTGTTCATGTTGGGCAGAATTTGTTGAATAAATTTGGTGGATTAATCGGTCTTCATCGCGCCAATTATGAGGAGGTATGCCTTTTACGTGGCGTAGGTCCTGCCAAAGCTGCTCAAATAAAAGCTGCCATTGAGCTAGGCAGAAGGCTTACCGTTGAAGAACCGGAAGAACGCCCGTCCATCAAAAGCCCTTCAGATGCTGCCGCATTGGTTCAATATGAAATGAGCGCTTTGGACCAGGAAGAATTACGCGTGATCTTGCTCAATACACGCAATAAAGTCATCAATATCATTTTCGTATATCGTGGGTCGTTAAATTCATCTCAGGTTCGTATCGGGGAATTATTTAGACGAGCAATTAGTCATAATGCAGCTTCGATCATTATTGTTCATAATCATCCCAGTGGCGATCCCACCCCCAGTGCAGATGATATTGCCTTGACGCGTGGTGTAGTTCAAGCCGGTCATTTATTAGATATTGCTGTGTTAGATCATTTGATCATTGGTAAGGGAAGCTATATTTCCCTCAAGGAACGCGGGCTGGGTTTTAAAGACTAAGTTTGATCTGTATATTTCATTTACGCGGTAAGTCGAATATTAAAGTGGGAGAATTCACCATTAGCTATTTCCCATTTGGGGATGACTTTGGTGACGTTTGCAGATCTAGGCCCACGGTGTATATCGTTCAACAATCGTTCTAGGGTTTGTTTGTTTCCTTCAGCCACAACTTCAACACTACCTTCCCAGCGATTTCGCACCCATCCATTCAAACCAAGCGCAAGCGCTTTCTCCTGAACAAAATAACGAAAACCCACACCTTGCACACGCCCTTCGATAATTGTATGTAGTCGGATTAAATTATTTTCTTCATGCATAGATTTCTCACTTTTTGTCTGTTATGGTTATTGTAACTGTTTTTTGAGTTTTTATGAAGATGGATTACGATTGACAATATGTTGGATGATCACCGTAACTGGTAGGAACATTAAGACGATCAATAATATCGCCAGAACAAGAAAATGATTGATTTTTTTTGGGATGATATTCTCGGAAAGGATTTGCCGTTTCCAATTTCTTTCTATCTGATCTATTGTTGTATCAAAGGCGAGTTCTATACCTCTTTCACAGTCAACTCCATTCGCGTAGCTTGAAATTAATTCTTCTAAGCCCGTCGTGCCATATTCTTGGTGTAAATAGTCTGTAAATGATTGTGATTCTGCATAGGAAAGAATCGCATCAGCGTTGTTTCTTGGAAATGAATGGCATAAAGAAGTGATGGGGATTAAGCTGTCTTGTTCTTTGGCGTTCTTCAGTGCAATTCGATAATCCGGGTTAGGATAGATCTCTGCATTAGCCGCTAAACCCTCGTTCAACCAAGTGGGAATATTATCATAGCCTTTGTTCATCGCTTGAAAGAGCAGTATATGCATTAATTCATGTGGAATACGCTGTTTCATCAGTAGTTGTTGATCGGGGCTGTGTGGGATTTCGACGACGATCACTTCTAATTCTGGATCAGCATGACCTGCAACCCAATCCTCGCTGTTGTGATCTAATACTTCTTGCATCATCGTATTATCTTCATAGATATAAATATCTAATCCCACCGGAGTGGGCAGGGAAAGATACCCTTGGATTTGTTGGAGACCTGTTTGGGCGGTATCTAAAATATCTTGTGCAAATTGAATATCGCCTTGATACCAATGGACTTTGAATGGCGCTTCCTCTAACGTATTCCATTTAATCCGATTATCCTCGTAATAGAGCATTTTTAGTGGTGTGATAAAGGTTTCGTTATCCTTATAAGTGATTTCGTAATGGTATTCAATTTTTGAGAACGCCGGAAAGGTATAATCGCTGAGCTCATGAGTATATTCTAGTTCGTAAATTTGATCTTCTTTTTGGTGAATGTCAGCTAAACCCACAATCGTATTACTATCATTAGTTGCTTGAATAAAGATGATTGCTGTAACAATTTGGATGTCCGATGGTATAAGAGCGTGGAAGACAATTTCCTCTCCATAGTGATAATCCACCCATGTTTCAATCGATTGCGCATATGCGGTAAGGAATCCAGAAAAAAACATAAGGAAAAGTATTCCCATGAAAAATGCGTAAAGGATCTTTGTTTTGTTCATTTTATGCCCCCATGATCGCAAGTAGAGGAGTCAGTGTGATTGGGCTCAAGAGGGTTGTTGTGAAAACAACCGAGGTGACAAAGGATGGTTCGGTGTCATATTCTGTAGCTAATACAGTGGTTAATACAGCTGATGGCATAGCAGATTCAATCACGATAGCCTGGCGAGCATAGCTGAGAATACCAAAAAGAGGACTGATCAGAAAAGTTAATAGTGGAGCCACGATTAACCGTAGTATGCTTGCCAGAATAAGAGGTTTGGTGTATTGTCTCCATTTTGCGGTTCTTAATTGCAGACCCAATAAGATAATCATGGCGGGAATAGAAGCCTGTGATAATATTTCTATTGCACGATATAAAGGCACAGGAATCTCCCAGCTTGTTAGATTATAAAAAATCGCTATGATTACGGCGTAAACCATCGGAATTTTAAACAGGTTTAGGAAAGCTTCTTTAAAACTAGTCGAACCTAAAGAAGCGATGATCACACCCAAAGAGTATGCAAGGATTCCAGAAATGACGAAATAAATGGAGGCATATTTCAATGCTGTATTTCCAAAGGCGAATAGAACGACAGATAACCCGTAGTTACCGGCATTCATGAACATACATGTAATTATGAAACTAGCTAACATAGACCTACTCAGCCCGATAGATTTGCCAATCATCCACGCCAATAAGCCTATAGCTAGGATGGAGAACACTGAGAATAAGGTTACTCTCAAAATATCTTCATGGGTTAACTGATTTTGTGTTAGAAGAGAAAATACAAGACAAGGACCAAAGATATAAAAAATAATTTTCGAAAGAGAACTTGGATCAAGTGCAGTAAATTTTGAGAGCAGAAAGCCTGATGCGGCGACCAGAAGTACTGGTAGTAGGTTGTTTAAAAACAATGGAATTAATTGGCTCAATATCTAATATCCTCATCGTCCAGGGGAGCGTCTAAATACTCTTCGTAATCGTCGGGAAAATCTTCTGGGAACTCCATTAAATCTAGGGAGTGTATTTCTTGATTGAATTGTAAGTTTTCGATCGCTTCTTCTAAGAATTGGATTTCTTCCTGATCATCTGCTTCATCATATATTTTAGTAAGGATTTCAAAACCCTCATCACTAGCGATTTGTGATAACGCCCATATGCTATGTGTGCGCACATCTGGATCAGGATCATCGATGAGTTGAATTAATTGAGGAACTGCTTCATTAATCTCAAGTTCGCCCGCAGCTTGTGCTGCCTCTTTACGAATAGTTGGATGGATATTGTCTAATTTCTCTAAAACTTGTGGCGCCCATTTTTTATTGGCTGATCTTGCAATAGCGAAAAGGGCGCTTGCGCCCCATTCTTTTTCGGTGGATTTATAGGCTTTTTTGATTAAATTATTGACCTCCTTTCGGCTTGAGAAGCCCAACGCTTCTATTGATGAGCGTCGAACGAGGTCAAAAGGATCCGCTTCAGCGAGATAGATCAATAGGTCTTCAATGCTTTTTAGAACCGGCGCTGGAATCTCTTCTATCTCTCCGTAGTAAATATATTTTCCCATCGCGTCTGCAATCGCAGCGCGTACGAAGCCATCTTCCTCTTCTTCAATCATCTTTAATAATTCGGGGATTAAAGATACCTCCTCGTATTCCGCAAGCGTCCGGACAGCATGTAGTCGAACAGATATGTCAGTATCTTTGATCGCTAATAAACCTAATGCAATATATGAGAGCGAGTAATTGTCGGCACAGATCTTTTCGATATCCTCTATCAGCGTAACCCTGCGTAGAGTGGGGATACGCGACCATGCCAATTCCAATTCATTTAAATCATCGGCTTCCAAATCCGAAAGACGATATAAATATTTTAATTCCAAGGCGCTATCGAGATCCTCTAAGCGTGTAATTAATTCTTGGATCGGTATTTTTCGAGGAAGATTGTTCTTTTCTATCATTTTTAGCCTCTAAGGAGTTGGTGTTGCGGTTGGCGGTGTCATTTGATTAAGGTTCAGTGGATTGATAAAATCTTGTAGATTTATATAGATCAATAATCCCAAGAGAAGTGCAAATCCGATCATATGAATTGCATTTTCATATTGGGCAGGGATACGGCGATGGAAGATGATTTCAGGGAGAGTCAACAAAATACGCCCTCCATCTAATGCCGGGATGGGTAGTAGATTCATGATTCCCAATGAAAGTGAAATGATCATAAAGAACCATAATGGGCTGTTCAAATGCGTATAAATGTCATACATACCTTTGTAACCCACTAAACGTCCTTCTTCAGGACTCACTTCTCCTTCCATGATGCGCATAGGTAATTGGAATATTGCTTTGAAATAGTCCCCTGCGGTAATAATCCCTCGATTAAATGCTGTGAAAATATTAATTGCTTGGCGGGGGTTTCCTAATCCTACTCCCATTGGACCTTCACCTTCGGGTGGATTGACACGTGGAATGATATTCACAGAATAAATCTCACCTTCTCGCTCTAGGCTAATGGTTAAATTTTCTCCCAGGTTTTGGTTGGTGAGATTGATCAGTGTATCGCTACTATCGATTTTTTCTCCATTAACAGTCAAGAACTGATCGCCGACCTGTAACCCAGCCGTTTCTGCTGGGGATCCTGTTGCAACCTGATTGACTAAAACGATATCAGGAACAGGTTCGCCAATCGAATAAAATAGCATGGTGCCTAAGATAGCGCCTGTCAAGAGGTTCATAAAAGGTCCCGCAAATAGTACCGCCAACCTTGCCCATGGGCTGGCAGCTGCTAATCCACCTGGAATATTAGGATCATTTTCACCTTTGGGTAGCACGAAACCACCAAGAGGAATCGCATTGAGTGTAAATGCGGTTCCTTTAAAATCAAATAGTTTTATAATCCTAGGTTTGAAACCGATCCCGAACTCCTCAACCTCAATATTTAATAGGCGTGCAGCGATAAAATGCCCAAATTCGTGTACTAAGATTAGCGCTGCGATACCAAAAATAAATTGTAATAGTTGCATATATTCTTTCCTTAGATAAATTATCAGATCAAATATTGATCGATCATGTAAAAGTTATTTTCAGGATTATATCCTTTCTTCGCAGAATAGAGTAGTTGAGCATTCTAAACAAGCGAAAATCTAATCCTATTCTAAGACTATTTAACCATATTTCTTGTTTTGGGGCTATGATTCTATGAACCAGCGAGAGATGAATACTCGATGCACTTTGCCGCTCCCCCAACTCGAGAAGTGATCACTTCTTGAACACCAGGTATTTCAAAGATAAGTTTCTGAACATCCTCTTTGAATTCTTCGATGCAGATGACATGCACATTAGGACCGGCATCGATGGTATAAAAGACGGGCAAGCCTTCCTTTCGCCAAATTGGTATGGCTTTCATGATTAAAATGGTGACTGGTTCCCAGTAGATCAGACTTGGTGAGGAGGTTAGCATAATGGCGTGCATCATATTGCTGTCCAATTCAGAAATTTGCGCTAGATGTTCAAAATCTCGTTGCTTAATGGCACGTCTGCATAGTTCGAGACGTGCTTGGCTGCCTTGTACGCGTGCATCTTGAAGAGGACTGCTTCGAGCTATAAAATGTCCATCTATCGAGGAGATGGTCTTTTTAGTTTGATCTACCACAGCTATACAGTCGATTAAATCCCAATGCTTTTGGTCAGCGATCGAAACAGCGTATGAGGATGCGTCATCATCTCCAGCCAACCATTCAACAAAACCATCCGGCACAGAACGGCAGGCAGAACCAGAGCCATGTCGAGCAAGGCGTGAAAGCTGAGCTTCGGTTAATTGCAGTCCTGCGGCATAAGAAGCTGCCATACTGAGGGCTGCAAAACCAGAAGCTGAAGAAGCAATCCCAACACCCGTGGGAAAGTTGTTCTGGCTGTCAATGTGCGCAAATAGGTTTTGATTGGATAATTTTCGCGCCTGATCAAGAATTATGCCAACGCGTTTGAGTTCAAATCCTTCCTTTTTTGATCCATTTAAGAAGAACTCATCCCTGGTTAACTTCTGGTCAAAGATCACCCGGGTATGGGTCTGTAAATCGCCTAAATTCATGGAGATGGATCCATTAGCAGGAATATGCAGAACTGAGTCACGGTCTCCCCAATATTTGATAAAGGCGATATTTGGAAAAGCGATTGCGGTAGCTGTTCTAAGCTTCATCTTCTTTTAGAGTCTAAAAAGCCTGTTGGAGGCGATGTTTTAGTTTACAAACAATCCTTTCGTCGTTTACTGATAACATATCTTTATTATAACAATAGTTGCTTCGAGTTTTTATTCAGAGTTTTTATAGTTCGATCTCTTAAAGTTCTTCTCAGAATTGGTTTGATAAATATGCGGCTGCCTCTCCAATGACAAGCAGTTTCTGTAATACGGAACTTTGCGGAGTTCATCATTAATGGATTTTATTTCATCCACTGGTTCACAGAATGGTTGGATGGCATCTGCTGCTAGTTTCCGTTTCATACTTACCTAAATCATGAATGTGATCCTTGCTGAAAGATCGAAAACGACCAATATAATTTTCACTCTAAATTGATCCAAAGTGTAGAAAAAAAGGCTTGAATATCCAAAAAGGAAATTCAAGCCTACCTAGAGATAATATTTATTCTTACCGAAATATCAATGGGAGGAATATTGGATATGAATTAATACTGAATGAAGCATTAACTTGACGTGCTTCACTTATTGTGACAACACAAACACCTTCAGTATTGGTGCAGGCGCCTCCCCACCCCCAAAAACTGGAGCCATCCTCGGGAGCGGCTGTCAAGGTTACAATTGTATCCTCTATAAATAATTGTGAACATTGGCTGCCGCAATTGATCCCGGTAGGATTGCTGGTAACGCCCCCGCTGCCCTCGCCGAGTAGAGATACACTGAGCAAATACCCTTGCTGTACGGCAAATGCTGCCTCTGCGTTATATTTTTCAACTGTGCCGCTGATCTCAGCCGTGTTGGTGATCACATCGCCGTAATCACCCGTATGCAAAGCAGTAAAGACAGCGCTGAGACGATCGTTTACTGCCAAGCTCCCCACCCATTGGATGATCCCATCTTGAATAGTCATTCCGCTAGGATTGCTGAGCCAACTCCCAAATTCAACTCCTTCAGGTAATGGATCGCTCACGGTGACATCGTTGTCGGCAAAGACACCCGTATTGGAGTATGCCAAGGTATAAGTGACCACACTGTGATAGGTCAAATCTTCTTCAGGAGTAACGGATTTGATCAGGTTGAGCCCAGTACCTGCCTCATAGGCGCCCATATCAACATGCGCGCCATAGATGCGAGGCCTGCCAGCCAGGTCGGTCGTGATACCCGCAGGGATAGCGCTGTCATTGCCTTGGTTTAGTACTGGAGAAGTGGCGCTCAACTGCAAATCGTTGTGGTCTTTATCGACAAAGAGAGGATCATTATCCAGATTATTACCGCCATCAGCGCCTACCGTTGCATCCCAACCTGCACCGGAACCACCCGATCCCTCAATATCACTGTAACTGATTTGAGCAAGATTACCAGCATCGCTGTTATAGATTTCCGGATCTCCCTGAACATCGTTGTTGTCCCATAAGATGCTGTTCACGATGACCGGTTGTTGTTTGTTGTTATAAATGCCGCCGCCATAACAATTTGTGCAAGTAGCCTGATTATTATAAATGGTGCTGTTAGTGATCGTGACCACCGCTCTATCTGAACCGACATCAGAAATATATAACCCTCCACCGCCAAAAAATTCGTTGGCGATATTCCCATAAATAGCAGAGTTGATTAATTCTAATTGGGAGAAATTGTTATTTCCTGCTGTATAAATGCCACCGCCGGTAGAGGCGGTGTTGCTGTAGATCTTGCTGTTCTTGACGATCACAGTTGCATTATGATAGTTCTTTATACCCCCGCCAGCGCCCGTCCCGGTATTGCTGTAGATTTGACTATCGAGGATGGTTATCGTGCCAGCAATTCTAAATATGAATAAAACAAAAACAATCGACAATTGAAAAGAATGAAAAAAAACA